>Ga0208157_1000435_pt1 | contig 22989 bp, 19 predicted proteins | sample 5_EtaG_FD_184077 | JGI IMG/M metagenome (GOLD analysis project Ga0208157, IMG submission 184077) | Marine viral communities from the Subarctic Pacific Ocean - 5_ETSP_OMZ_AT15132 metaG (SPAdes) (version 2) | ecosystem: Environmental > Aquatic > Marine > Oceanic | place: Pacific Ocean | collected...
AATCTTGGGTTACTGGATCTGTAGGTGGCGCTTCTTCATCTCCAATTGATGAAATGAGAATGCACTATCTATCTGAAAGATGTTTAATTGTACAAGGTGCTAATAACTTTGTATTGTTTAAAGCATAATTATTATTAGAGGACGGGTGGTTTCGGCCACCCCTATCCTCATTTTTATTTTTATTATATTATATCATGACTACACAAACACAAAAAAGAAAAACTAATCTTGAAAAAGATTGGGAAATAAAAGATAGAGTTTATATTTTAACTCAAAATAGATCTCCAATAAGTTGGACTGTTCAGTCTAAACACACGTTAAGAAAACCATTGTTTTGGTTTGATGAAAATACTGGAGAAAACAAAGAAATAAGATATGCTACAAATCAAAAATCTTTATTTGTAGACGAACAACAAGGTTATGTAACTTTAGGCCATGTTATATTTCTTGATGGTGTGCTTGAAGTTTCTAGACAACAACAAGCATTACAAAAACTATTATCTATATATCACCCTCAAGCTGGAAACTTGTGGGAAGAAATTGACGAAGTGGCAGAGGCTACTGATGAAATTGAAGATTTAGAATTAGAATTAGAAGCTTTAAATCTTGTTAAAACTTTAGACATTGAACATTTAGAAGCTATTATGCGAACTGAATTAGGGTCAACAGTTACTGACCTTAGCTCTAAAGAATTAAAAAGAGATGCATACAGATTTGCACAAAATGATCCAAAACTTTTTATAGAGTTATCTAAAGACGAAGATATAAAGCTAAGAAATCTTGCTAATAGGGCTGTTGAATTAGGTATATTAAACTTAACTGACGATGGCACTGTGTTTAAATTAGCAAATGGCAAAAAAGTTATGACAGTACCTTTTGATCAACACCCTTATGGAGCGCTAGCCGCTTATTTTAAAACAGATGATGGTATTGATTTAATGAAGTCTATTATGAAAAAAATTTCATAATACAAAGGGCATAAAGTGAGAAATCAACTTTGTGCTCACTAATTTAAAAAATATGAGTGTAAACATAAATAATGTATATAAAGCGGTTCTTGTAATAACTAACAAAGACAACAGAGGTTATATAACACCTGAAGAATTTAATGAGTTAGCTGCACAGGCACAAAACGAAATATTTGAAGGATACTTTGCTAGGAGTGCTACTTACGAGGCCAGCCCTATATTGCAAAGTGATTTTTCAGATCCTTTGTTAAATAGCTCTGAAAAAATAAATATATTTTACAAAACAGGGGGCTTAACAAAAGCTAATGATATATTTGCATTTCCTTCTGATTTTTATAAATTAGGAGTTATATCTGTAGATAATATAGTGGCAGATTTTATTTCGCATGAATCCGTTAAATATGTTAATTTATCACCATTAACAGCTCCTGTAAAAACACAACCTGTATTTACATTAGTTTCTAATGGTGTAGTTATATATCCTACAACTATATCGACTGGAGTTACTATAGATTATTTAAGAAAGCCTATTAAACCTAAATTTGGTTATTTAATGCCTAGCGCTGCTCAAATAGCAGCCGGAGTGCCTAATGAACCTATATATGATTCTACAGCTTTCGATCCATCAACAGATAGTTATTCTGCAACAGCAAAATCTTTTGACTTTGAGCTACAACAATCTGAAGAGCACGCTTTGGTTGCTAAAATACTGTCTTATGCTGGTGTTGTAATCAAACAAGCGGATGTAGCAGGTTTTGCACAAGGAAAAGATCAACAAATTCAAGCAACTGAACAATAATGGCAATATCAAGAAAACCTTTAGATATAGATAATTATTCTTCGCAAGAAGGAGGAACAGGAACAGCAATACCCGGATATTACAGCAGAACACATTTAAATGACATAATCAATAACTTTATGATTGCTTATGTTGGTGATGGAAAAGTATTATCAAGAATTCCTAGATATGAAATTGCTTTTTGGGCACAAAGGTCTGTTCAGGAATTTAGCTATGATGTTTTTCATGCGGAAAAAAATATTGAAATTGAATTAAGCTCAACTTTGCAGCTTTCTTTGCCCTCCGACTATGTTAATTACGTTAAATTTTCATACGTTGATGCAAATGGCAATCATAGAACAATTCAAAATTCTAAAACTACAAAGCCAACAAAAGCTGTTGCGCAAGATCAGGATTTTAAATATATATATGATCAAGAAGGTAATTTAACATTTAGTGAAATATCTGAAACAGCAGATAGATTTAAAACCGAAAGAAGTTTTACAACATTAAAAAATATTGAAGACTATAACGACGGTTATGATGACGATGACATTTCTTCTTATGGTAGAAGATATGGCTCCGAGCCAGAAAGACAAAATATTAATGGTGAATATTTACTTGATTTAGAAGCGGGTAAAGTATATTTTAATTCATTTTTTAATGAGGGCGATTTAATATCGTTACAATATATTTCTGATGGATTAGGTGATAATGGCAATTTTGATAATGTCTTAGTACCTAAATTAGCAGAGGATGCAGTATATGCAAATATGCTTTATAATTTATCTAAGCTACGGCCTTCTTCAGCGGGAGCGGCCCCTTTGTATAAAAAAGAAGCTTATGCTAAAATGAAAAATGCAAAAATTAGACTTAGTAATTTAAAAATAAACGAATTAGCTCAAGTATTAAGAGGTAAATCTAAGTGGATTAAACACTAATATATGCCAGAAATTAAAAGACTCTTTAACGCGAGCAAAATGAATCGCGATTTAGATGATAAAATGCTTAAGCCCGGTGAATACCGAGAAGCATTAAATATAAATGTAAGCAAATCTGAAAGTTCAGACCTGGGAGCTGTTGAAAACATATTAGGTAACAAACTTATTAATGATACTAGTTTGTCTAATGCTAAAGTTATTGGAGAATATAGAGATAATGGTAACGAAAGAATATACTACTTTATTACTACAAATTCTTCGTATAACGAAATAAATAGTGGTAACCATCAAATTATTGAGTATAACCAAAAAGCGAATAAGGGCACTGTTTTAGTTAATAGTAATGCGCTAAACTTTCATCAAAATTATTTAATTACAGGAATAAATTTAGTTGATGAACTTTTGTTTTTTACAGATGATAGAAATCCTCCAAGAAAAATAAATGTTGAAACAGCTAGAAATACGCCAGGCAGGTATAATTTAGCCACAAATATTGACGACGTAATTTCTGTTGCTAAATACGCGCCTTATATTGCAGCAAATATAATTGGTGTTTCTAACTCAGACGAGCAGGGCAATGTAATTACTTCAAACTTTCTTGAAAATAAATTAATTAGGTTTTCTTATAGATACCAGTTTGAAGATGGGGAATATAGTGTGCTAGCGCCATTTACTCCTATATGTTTTTCAAGATTAAATAATGCTGATGCTATTGCAACAAATATACAAGATTTTGGTGAAATTGAAACTTTTGTTAATGCTATAAAGTCAGTTCAGTTGTCAGTTCCTACGCCAGCAGGTTTAGGAATTAATAAAGTTGAATTAATATATAAAGAAACTGGGGGCTCAGCGCTATATGTTGTAGAAAGTAAAGTTTTAACATCTGAAACCGTAATAAACTTTTTTTACAAATCTCAAGATCCATTTAAAACCCTTCCACCTGACCAACTGACAAGAGTTGCAGACGCTGTTCCAAGAATAGCTAAATCACAAGAATTAGCGGGGGGCAGATTGGTTTATGGTAATTATTTACAAAATTTTAATATACCAAAAGTATCATTTACAGTAAGCAGAACCGGTGAAGCCTCTGCTAGATATACAGCTTTAGATGATAGAATGTCTGTAAAGTCAAGAAGAACATATCAAGTTGGAATTGTTCTTGCTGATAAGTTTGGAAGACAAACGCCTGTATTGCTTTCTGAAACCGGGGGTGACACAGTATTTATTGACGCGGCTACAGGCGAAGCAGATAGTACTAGCGTATTTAATTCATTGCGTATAGCATTTTCGCAATCTACTATAACAGCTTTACAAGCATTAGACTGGTGTTATTCTTATAGAATTGTTGTAAAGCAAAGAGAGCAAGAATATTACAATTGGATTTCTACCGTAGCTTCTTCAAATGTAGTAAATAGGTTTGGGGACAGTATTAATAAAATACCAAGAGATCAAACAGCTGTAATACCCCCCAGTACTAGCGCTACAATATCACCATGTGATACTGCTGTATATCCTAAAATATTAGGAGGTGTTAATAAAACAACATCTACCTTGAGTAAGGTACAGTCTATAAACAACCCTACAGGCACGGCCAATGTGCCGACGAATTCTGTAACATCGGGTGTTGCCGTATTTGAAACAGAACCTTTTGAGTCGAACTTAGACGTATTTTTTGAAACATCTACAGGAGGCTTAATATCAGCTCTTACTACTACTGCAATTGATATACAGTTTTACAATTGTTATTTATTAACTTTTAGTTCAGGAACGCATATTGAAATAAATAGATTAAGAGCTGGGTTTAATGAAAAAGCTTTTGATGTAGGCGTTAGAGCTTATGTTGTAAAAGAAAATTTTGCAGAAGAAAGAAGATTTAACACTCTTATACATTCAAGCGGATTATTTAATTCAAGAACAAACATAAACTATATAAACCAATTTAATGAGGCAGAAGGAGGTTTGACAATATCTTTAGATCCTCAAGACGGGTCTGTACAAAAGCTATTTGCAGATGATACCCAAATAGTTGTTTTTCAAGAAGATAAAATTTCAAGGTCACCTGTAAACAAAGATTTTATATATTCAGCTGAGGGCGGAGCAATACCTGTAACTACAAATACTCAATTTTTAGGAACTATTGCGCCGTATGCTGGAGAATTTGGTATATCAAAAAATCCTAAATCTTTTGCGTATTATGGGTATGCAAAATACTTTACTGATAAAAGCAGAGGAAGTGTTATGCGATTGTCTCAAAATGGGTTAGTTGAAATATCTAATATGGGCATGAGTGACTTTTTTAGAGACGCTTTAGCTAAGTCAGATGAAGTTATTGGATCATATGATGAATATAACAATCTTTATAATGTTACATTAATTGGCAAAGGTTTTAGTGGGTTTAAAGACACTAATGTAGCTACTGCTACAGACAATTACTTTACAATATCATTTGATGAAGGAGCGCAAGGATGGACAAGTTTTAAATCTTATAAGCAAGAAGGCGGTTTAAGCCTAAACAACATATATTATACTTTTAACTCAGGTAAACTATGGCAACATAATGACGAGACCGTTAATAGAAACACCTTTTATGGTGCTAATGCTGCAGAATCATATATAGAGCCTATATTGAATGATAATCCTTCTACAATAAAAACATTTAACAATATAAGTTATGAGGGAACAACAGGTTGGGAGTTAGATTTTATGCAAACAGATATTTCTTCTGTAGGATCAGAACCTGCTTTAGAAAACTATTATGCAATAACACTACAACTTTCTGGTGCTGCTGATAATAGCATAATTACAGGAGAAAAAACCATTTATGCTAAACAAAGTGAAACTATAGAATGGGTAGTAACCGCTAAGCCAAAAAATGCTGATTTTGAATTTAATAGCATAAATGATATAACATTAACAGGTGCTGGTTTAAATATAACAAATCCTTCCGCTATTACAAATGGCAATTTAGTGTTTAAAATAAATTATTTAGTTGGAGCGGGTAATGAAACAAAAATTGTAAACATAGGGAGTATTGGTGCTGATCTTATTTTTGAAGTTAATTTATTAACTATAAGCGTAGGAGATGCCGTTACTAATGGTAATGTTAGCCCTGCTTTAGCAACATATACTACAGCTGGCACGAATAACTTAAATATTACAGTTTCTCCTATAAATACTCATTATATAGACCCAGGGTTAATATCAGCAAATATAACAGGGTTAACTCAGGCAGCCGCTATTACGTCTTCAATTATTACTAGAAATGTAATTGTTAGAAATTACGGATCAAATAAATATGCAATAGATGATGTAAGCAACAATATTGATTATTTAAAACAACCAATATTAACATTAACTAAAGGCAAAACTTATAAATTTGATCAAAGCAACAGTTCAAACGCGGGACACCCTTTAAAATTTAGTACAACTCCAAATGGTACTCATGCAAGTGGTACTGAATATACTACCGGAGTAACTTATAATGGAACTCCTGGTTCAGCAGGTGCATACACACAAATAGTAATAGCTTCAAATACACCTACGTTATATTACTATTGTTCTAATCATTCAGGTATGGGTGGAGGCACTAACTTAGTGCCTTTTAATTTAAGCTATAGCAATGGTAATGTAGTTGCTGGTTTTCCAATAACAGTTCCTGCAACTGCAACTAATAATTCTTTAGGTATAAGTGGGTCTGCCACTATATTACCTCAATTAACTTGGAGTACACCGGCAAGTGGAGCTTTAACTACACCTGCAAATACTACTGTTAATTCAGCATATACAATAACACCATATGATGCTGTATCAAAAAGAACGGCTACATTAAGGTGGACCGTTTCTGGCACAACAAAAGTATTTTTACCTAATGGACACGGTTTAGCATATAGTGTGGCTGGTGCTACAATAAGTGCGGCAACTGTAGATTCAACTTCTCAAGAATATTTGCAATATACTATTGTTTTGCCTGCTGTTTCAGAAAATACTATTGCAACGGCTACTATAACAGGTTCAGGTGAAGTAACAGCTTCTGTAGGAACTTATTCTAATCCTGCAAATTTTGCAGCAACAGGTGGTGCACCGGTAAGTATAACAAATTCCAACGGTGCTACTATTCCAATACAAGTTTCGGCTGTTAATGCGGCTGATACTTGGATACTTTTTAACGGAACACCTGGTTCAAAAGTAATTGATCCAGATGGTATTGATTTTGCTGGTTCTAATTATCCGTTTACTATAGGTGTAGCAGATAATACTACTAATGCACAAAGATCTGGGCAAGTTCGTGTACAAAAATACGGCAATAGTAGGGTTACAGGTTCAGCAGTTGCTGATCAATTAATAACCATAACACAAAATGCATAATGAGTACAATAATTAAATTTCCTTTTCAAGAAAAAGAAGGCAAATACTTTGCTCCAATAGTATCTGAAGAAACAACTTATAAAGTTTCTAACGGTGCGGTTGTAGTGGATGCAACTAAACTTGTGTCAGGAGCAAAAGGAACATTTATGCGCGTTCGTATTAAGTTATCAACAGATAAATCAATAAATGCGGCAGAATTATTTGCTTTAAATTCTGAAGCGGTATATTCATCAAATTAATCTATGAAATTAAATATTACTCAAATTAAAGAAGAGGATTGGAGTTATCTCCCCTCTTGGTGGAAAAAATATAATCAAGATCCACCACCTCGGGAGTTTTTACCAGAAAATGGCTTAAGCGGGTTTATCGTTAAAAAAGACGTACCTATTGCTGCCATGTGGTTATACCAAACAAATAGTAAGACTGCAATTCCAGCTGTGCTTGTAAGTAACAAAGATTACAAACAAAAAGACAGAAGTGATGCATTGCAACTTTTATTAGATTTTACTACAGACGCTGCCAAACACTTAGGGTTTAAATACTCTTTTGCTTGGGCAAAACCTGGAGTTTTGTTAGAAAAATATGAAAAACTGGGCTTTACAAAAGATGAAAGTCCTTCTTACGAATTAATATTAAAATACTAATGGGTGCAATAGTAGGAGGTGTTGCTTCTCTTTTTGGAGGTAGAAAAAGAAGAAGAGAACAATCGGCCGCCAACAAAGAGTTTGGCGAAATGAAAAGTAAATTACAAAATTTTAAATTTAAAGATGTAGGCGAAGGGCTAGTAGGCCAAGGCTATGACGCAACTGTTAATGCGGCTCCTACACTAGAAGGTTTAGGCTTAGGGGGTCCGGCTCAATCGCAAATGGGAGAACTAGGAGAAGCCGCGGGATACGAAGCACAGGGCTATGATGCTACTGGATATAATGCTGCACAAACTAATGTAGGTCAATTAATGAGAGGCGAAGATGCGGGTTTAGCCAACACAATGAATAACCTTCAAGTTAGTACTGCGGGCGCAGAAATGAAGGCTCAAGAGATTGATGATACTTTAGCCGCCCAACAAGACTTAGTAGCACAAACGGGTGCTGGTGGGGCTACCGCTCTTGTAGCTGGAGCCGCAAAAGCTAAAGCGGGCATATCAGCTGATATTGACAAGCAAGTTAAACAAAATGAAATGTTAAGAGCACAAGCAGAGGGCCAGTTACAAAAAGACCAACTTGCGCAAGAAAATTTAGCTTCAAAATTTGATTTAGGTCAGCAACAATTCAATGTTGGCCAAGATAACCAAGCCCGACAGTTTACTGCGCAAGCACAAAATCAAGCGGCTCAGTTTGGTGCGGCGGCTGCTAATCAAGCTGCGCAATTTGGTGCTTCAGGAATGAACCAATTTGGTTTACAAGGATTTGATGCAACAAACAGAATGAATATGTTTAACGTTGGGCAGCAGCAAGATTTAACAAGAGATCAATTGCGTATGGCTGGGCAATTTGGCTTAGCGGGTATGGATGCTCAAAATAGAGCAGCAGAATTTGGCGCTAGTGCGGCAAATCAAATGGCTCTTAATAGGGCTAAGTTTACAGAAATGGCTCAGCAAAATCAATATGGTCAAGCGCAAGATTTGTTTGGGATTGCTTCTGGCAGAAAAGCTTCTGCGGATCAAGCAAGAAAGTCAGCAACAAATGCTTTAGTAGGCGGAATAGGAGCGGCTCTTGCCCCAGGAGGTGGTATAATGAGCTCATTAATGGGTTAATATGGGAAGTCCTTTAAAAAGACCGGGAGATCTAGCAAGGCTAGCAACCCAACTTGATACACGTACAATGGATTATGATGCTATCGCTAGAACTGTTGATAGCAGCATAGACAGATTTGATAGAAGGCAAAAAAGTTTTAGAGAAGAAAGAAGACAACAAAAATTAGATCAAGCTAGAGATTATAGGCTTGGTATGCTTAAAGCTGAGCAGCAAAAAGGGTTGATGATTGACTCTAATTCTGGTTATTCTTCAATAGACGATTATTTTAGGCAAGCAGGCAGAGGACTAGCTGACGAAGCTTCTACTTTAGTTTCTCAGCTCTCTAATAATGAAATAACCTCAGACCAATTTGCTCAAAGATATAGCACTATTTCTAGCCAAGTAGACCAGTTAAAACCTTTTGCATCCGGTCTACAAACTATGATGACTAATTACCGTACTGATTTAGCTAATGGAACACTAAGTGCGGCTAATCAAGACATGTATGAAAATCTTTATGAAGCTATATCTCAAGATAAAGGTAATTTGTTTTTAGATGATAATGGTGTTTTAGTTTACCAAGGTGAAACAGCAGAAGACGCGGATGGCAATACTGAGCCATTTAGCATACCAATAAATCAATTAGCAGCTGTACCTCAGCCTATAAAAAAGGTTGATCCTTTTCCTGCCTTAACAAAAACTATAGCGGACACTATGAGTGTTCCTAAAGAAAAATTTGTTGATGGTAAAACAATAATAGTTTCTCCAAATGCAAATTTATTTGACGGTGATTTTTCTTCAGGTGTAAGAGGCGCTTTTGACGATTTTGTAAAAGTCCAAGGAAACAATGGGCTTAAGTCATTAGCTATGGATCACTTAGGGTATGACATGGAGCAAATGCAGGCTATGTTAGATAGTGGTCCTTATACACCAACGGCTGATGATTTTTCTGAAGAAGATAAAGAAATTGGGCTAGAGCAAATGGCGGAAGAGCGCTTTTCAAGTCAATTAGAGTTTGAAATGGAAAAAGAGTTTATTAAAACAACCGCTGCTCAAACTAGAAACAACGAATTACAAAGTAAGTTGCAAGCGGAAAGAGACTTTAAAGAAGAACAACTGCAACTAGAAAGACAAAAAATGCTCAATACTCAAGCAAGAGCAACAGGCGGCGGAGGTGGACGCGGTACATTAACCGAAAGGCAAATGGCTAGTAGACAAAAACTGCTTCAGGCTGATTTAAGTGCTTTAGGCTTTGGAACAGAAAAAATACCTGATTTTTCAGATTCAAGTGTAATAACAAATCTAAACCAGGACACTGGGGATAATGTGAATTTTGAATTTAAAGACGGTAAATTATTTGCAATTGGTCAAAACAAAGAGGGTCAAGACAGGGAAGAACCTATTAATAATATGTACGATTTTCTTTTTTATTATGGAGTAGGGCATGGAGTAAGTCCAGCTGAGCTTTTAGATATGGGCTTTAGTAAAAATAAGCTTAGGCAAATACCAATAACCTATGCCAAAAAACAAGAAAATAAAGAAAAACCTAATAGATCAAATTTTCAAAAATTTGCTAGAAGCTTAATGAAATTTCCTGAAGGAAGATTAAACTAAATAATATATATGAATCCATTTGATAGATCATACGAAATTAACCCATTTGACCCTTTTCCTGTAGAAGAGCAAGAAGAAAAGGGTGCTGGCTTTTTTGAAGGCATTGTTGATAGTTTTAATCAATATACAACTACAGGTGGAAACGTTGAAGAATTATTTGATTTATTAGATTCGGATGCGCCTGAAAACGAAGAAAAATTAAATGAAGGTTTAGCCGCACTTAAAGAACAGCAAGAGGCTGGAGTAATGAGTCAAGCTATGCTAGACTACCAAAAAGCTGTTGAAGAAGAGGGGGGCGATTTTTTAGCTGCTATAAGAGCTGTTACTAAAAATCCCGGTTATCTTAAAGCTGCTATTCAAACCCAATTAGGCTCTCTTGCCGGTTCTATTAGAACAGCTGGAGAAGTTTTTACAGGAGGCGAAGAAGTTGCCGGTAGATTAGCATTAGGAGCAGGTACAGGGGCGGGTGTTGGAGCCGCTGCTGGGGCTGCAGCTGGATCTATAGGCGGACCCTTGGGAAGTGCAATAGGGGCATTTGCTGGAACAGCAGGGGGAGCCACAAGAGGAGCTTATGCTGCAACAAGTGGTATGATGGAAGGCGCGGGTAAAATTTCAGAAGAAATAATGAAATACACCAATGGTGATTTATCAAAAGAATCTGTAAGAGCCGTTTTAAAGGACCCAGAAAAAGTTAAAGATATAAAATCAAAGCTTTTAGGTAGGGGTCTTTCTGTTGCACTTGCTGATTTTGCTTTTATGGGTATTGGTAAAGGCGCAGGTACTTTAGCAACAACAGGTATAAAAGGAGCTAGTAAAACAGCTAAAGTAGCTAGAAGAGCGGGACAATTTGCAGGTGAATTTACTGGTGAAGGTGTTGGGGGTGCGGTTGGTGAAGCTGTTGCTCAAGTTGCGGCGGATGAAGAATTTAGTCCTACGGATATTGTTTTAGAAGCTAGTGGCGGCCTTGGTGCTGTACTTACAACAGCAGCCTCTATGGCTGATAAAAGCTATGTTTTAAATAAACAAGCGTTAACTAAAAATCAGTTTTTAGATGTAGTTAATGACATGAACGACAACGACGTTGCTACTGCTGAAATATTTACTCCAAATAAAGACACCGACGTTGCTAATGTTGTAAAAGAAAAAAGAAAAAAAGCTATTGAAAATAATGTAGATGTTTTTCAACAGCTAACTCCTGGTTTTATTCAAGAAAAAAGAAATGAAAAAGTAAAAGAAATAGTTGATCTTGAAAATACTAAAAAAGATTTAGAAAAAAATAATGCTCCAGGGGTTGAAATAGACGCTGTTAATCAAGAAATTAGCGATATAAATAAAAGCTTATCTGAAAATGAAGCTGTATTAAGAGAACAGCAAAACAAACTTTCTAATGAAGATAAATTGCTTTTGCTAAATGAAAATGCTAAATTTAAATATTTTGATCGTAAAAGCAAAGATAAAAAATCTTCTGAAAAGCAAAGAGATATAGCTGACAACCAAAAGAAAAAAGCGGAATCAGTTATTATAATGACTTTATTTGCAGACCCTACTCAAGGTGTTAAGCAAGACTCTGTTGAAAGATCTCAAAAAACGCAAGAAGCTTTTGATAAAGCATTAGAAAGCGGTAAAATAAAAAGAGTTGTTGATGAAGGTAACGGAAAAACGTATAACCAAATAGACGGAAATACGTTTAATGAAATCATGGATCAGCAAGCCCCATTAATAAACAAGGTTGCAAAAAACAACTATTCTAAAATACCTGTTGATTTACGTAAAGGCACTTTTGAAGAGTATAAAATGAATTTGCAAGCTGAGGTGTTTAAGTTATTAAGAACATACAATCCTGAGTCAGGAGTACCTTTAGCAGCTTATTTGAATAACCCTAGAACAGGTTTACCTGTTAGAGCAATGAGTAAAGATGCTTTTGAAAATATTGCAGATCAAGAATATACTAGAGATATAGATGATTTACAAGTTGCTGAAACAGAAGCAACATCACAAACTGTTGAAGACCAAATAGATATAGACAATTTTAATAAAGATGTTAATGCTACCAGTATTGCTGATCAATTAAATTTAGATGAGTCTGTTAAAAGTGAAATAACTAGGGCAAGTAAACTGGCGCTAGGAACAACAAAACAAAAAGTTGATTCATTAAAGTTTACAACTGATATTGCTAAAACATTAAAGAATGAGTTATATCCTATACTAAAAGAAGCATTAGGAAAAAACACAAAAAATAACAGACAATTCAGTAATTTAATAAATAACAATGCAAAATTGTTATACGATTCTCTTAGGCCTGAGTCTATGGCAAAAGCGCGTGACGGCAAGCTAAATCCATTTGAAGAAGTGGGTATGCTAAAAAATGGTAAAAAAGTTGCTTTTGAACAATTGGGTTTAGAAAAATTTAAAAATTATTTTGACAATGCTGAGTTAGCTAAAACAAATAAAACTAAAGCTAATAATCGCAGAATGGCTGTTTTAAATTCATTAGCAGAATCATTAGGAGCTGTTGAGGCGGAAAATTTATTAGCTAATAATGTTGATGGCATTACTGATATATTCATTGAAAAGCAAAAAACATTATCTGATACAATAGATAATAATATTTCTAATAGAGAGGAATTAAATGAAGTGGCTGGCGCTAAAAATATAAATGAGGCTGCTAAAGTTTCTGGTATAGAAAATAAAATTACTGTAGACGATAATAATAGAGAACAGAAAAAATCTCAAATGCTGCAGGCTATTCGCGAGGCAAAAATACCAAGTTGGATATTTGAAGGATCTAAATTTGCAAACTTTGCCAGAAGAAAAGTAGATGGCAAATATGTTGATTTACCGGCAAGAGGTGGTTTATATTATGGTTCTAAAGACCCTTCATATCAAGAAGCTTTAGCTCTTGCTAAAACTTTTGATAAAGAGTATAATATTTCTAAGCCAAAAAGAGTTTCAATAGTAAAAGCTTTTACAAAAGAAGGACAAAAGCAAGGGCAAGACAATTTAATTGCTTTGGAATTTATGGCTAATAAGCTTGCAGAAGCAGTTGCTAATAACCAAATGCCTGTAGAAATTGCGGCTTTATTTATATCTTCTGGTTATCAAGCAACTACTGGCATTATAAAAATAGCAGCCCCTTTTAGATATAAATCTAAAATAATGGAATATGGTCTTTCTGGGAAACAGCGTATAGGTGAAAAATTTAGAGAAGAGCATAATCCGCCTGCTTCGGTTATTGGAGCAAATTTAATTTGGGCTATTGCAAACAATAAAGTTTCTGTTGTAATGCCGTCTATTAAAGAAAATTATTACCAAACACAATTATCTAAAAAAGACGACGAAAAAATTGATGCGGCTAAATTAGATTCTGTAATGCCTAAAGGTAAAAGTATATTAGATAATTCAGCTGTAAGATTATCTGCGTCTGGAATAGATTTAAATAGCTTAATTAATCCTATAACAAACAAAACTTTAGCGCAAGAATTAAACGTTGAGGGCCCGTCAACTCCTGACGGAATTGAAGCTTCTAATAACGCTGTTTTAGAAGATAATTTTGAACTATTAATAGAAAGAGCAATACAATCTATTAAAACACTTCAAGGCGATCCGGGTTCGTTACAAACCAATATTGCAGCTATACCATCGTTCTTATTAATAAACTCGTTAAGAACAGTTAAATTAGCATATAGAGGTGGTAAAACATTGGCTAAAGCTATTGAAGCTGGGTATAATGTTGTTAAAGATTACTTAACTAAACAAGAGTATCAAAATTTTGTACAGCAATCTGTATATGCTTCTGATGCTAAAACAGGCTCTGCTAAAAAGCAATTAGCTATATTAAATGAAAAAGGTGTAGCTAAGGTGCAGGAAAAAGCAAGACAAAAAAATAAACAAGACCTTGAAAGTTTCGGTGTTGAAGCCGAAGGCCTGTCTACTAAACAAATAATAAACAAATTAGATGTTCTTAAACAAGCAAAAGTAGTTGCTTCAAACAAAAAAGCTCCTGTAAAAAAAGCAAGGGTGTTTGATTTTGACGATACACTTGCTCAGAGCAATTCTAAGGTAGGCTACACGCTTCCAGACGGAACAGAAGGTACATTAACTCCTGCAGAGTTTGCGGAGCGTTCTGGTGAGCTTTCTGAAGCCGGCGCAGAATTTAGCTTTGATGAATTTAATAAAGTAGTTGAGGGTAAGAAAGGGCCTTTATCATTGCTTGCTAAAAAATTTGTTGAAGCAAAAGGTGAAAGAGATATATTTGTATTGACCGCTAGGCCAGCTGAATCAGCTAACGCAATAAAAGAATTTTTGCGCGCAGGTTTAGGTATTAGTGTACCTTTAGAAAATATAACAGGATTAGCCGATGGAAGGCCTGGTGCTAAAGCTTATTGGATGGCGGAAAAAGTATCTGAAGGGTATAATGATATATTCTTTGCTGATGACGCTCCACAAAATGTTGCTGCTGTAAATAAAATGCTAAATAATTTAGGTGTTAAAAATAAAACACAAGTAGCAAAAGAGCCCACAAAGGCTTCGCTTGAAGACCAAATGGACAGTATATTAAGAAGTAAAAAGCCTACAAAGGGTTCTTTACTTAGAAGATTTAATGTATACGTCCCCCCAGGTGCTGATGATTTTGTAGGATTGCTATACACATTTTTAGATAAAGGCAAAGTTGGTGAAACTCAAATGAAGTTTTTTCAAGATAATATAATGACACCTTTTGCTAAAGGTATATCTGCATATGAATCTTCTAAAGTTGCTCTTGCTAAAGATTATAAAGAATTATCAAAAAGATATAAAAATAAAGATCTTTTAAAAGAAACTATATTAGACGGATTATATACTAAAGAGCAAGCTGTCCGCGCTTATAACTATGATAACGCTGGGCAAGACCTTGGTATTAATGAAACTGATAAAAACGAACTTCTTTTAGCAGTAATGCAAGATGATAATCTTTTAGCTTTTGCAGATGAACTTTCTAAAATAACAAAAATAAAAGAAGGCTATCCGCAAATAACAGAAGATTGGCTAGGTGGAAATATACAAACAGATTTATCTAACGTTTCTAATAAAGCGCAAAGAGCAGAGTTTTTACAAGAGTTTTTAAATAACAAGAGTGAAGTATTCTCGTCGCAAAACATGAAGCTAATAGATCAAATGCATGGTAATGATTTTACCGATGCTTTGAAAAATGTATTAGAAAGAATGTCAACGGGTATTAATCGTAAAAAAGGTAAAGACAAAGAATTTAATGCCGCAATGAATTGGCTTAATCAATCTGTTGCAAATGTTATGGCTGTGAATATTAGATCTGCTGTACTGCAGCAGTTGTCTATAGTTAATTTTATGAATTTTACGCATAATAATCCTTTAGCTATGGCTAGGGCCATGGGCAATACATCTCAATTTACTTCTGACTTTTTAGAACTAATTAATTCTGACTTTTTAACAGACAGAAGAGGCGGACAGAAAATAGAAATTAATACTGCTGATCTTGCTGATTCACAACCAGGCAATTGGTTTTTGAGAACTAATAAAAAGTTATTAGAATTAGGTTTTAAACCAACACAATGGGGTGATAGTTTTGCTATTGCTTTTGGTGGCGCAACTTGGTATAGAAATAAAATAAACCAATTAGTTGAGGGCGGTAAAAGCGAAGTGCAAGCGAAAGAACAAGCAATGCTTGAGCTGCAAGAAATTGCTGAAGAAACGCAACAATCCTCTAGGCCTGATAGAATATCTAGACAACAAGCATCTGATATTGGTAGAATTATATTAGCTTTTGCTAATACACCTTTGCAATATGCTAGGCTTACTAAAAAAGCAACTCTTGATTTAATTAATGGAAGAGGTGACTGGAAAACTAACGCCTCTAAAATACTTTATTATGGTGTTGCGCAAAATTTAATATTTTCTGCAATGCAAAGTGCTTTGTTCAGTATGCTATTTGATGAGACTTCCGACGAAGAAGACGAAAAGCGTTTAAGTTATTATAGCAATTCTGTTTTTGATGGGTTTTTAAGGGGCATGGGTTATTCAGGTGCCGCTATATCTGCATTGAAAAATTTAGGTATGGAGTATATGAGCCAACAAGAAAGAAAAGCTCAAGGCAAAGTTGTAAGAGACGGCTCATTAAGATTAATACAAAAAGGTTTATCTATATCACCACCTTTAAGTAAAAAGATTGGCGATATTGTTGAAGCACAAAAGTTTGAAAACTGGAGACAATACAAAAATGATCCTTTTTATGATGGCTTTGCTAAAGCAAATTATTTAGCAGCTTTAACAAACGTTCCTTTAGATAGAGCATTTAAAAAAGCTGAAAACTTAAAAGCTATGGATTTTGATAAAAATGATGCATGGCAAAATTTATTTTTAGCTTTAGGCTGGAGCCCATATCAATTAAATCTTGATACAAAGAAAAAAAGTACAGGTAAAATAGCCGCACCCGGTGTTAGCGGGGGATATATTAATCCTTTCAAAAAAGTTAAAAATGCTAAATTACCAGGTGGTGCAATAGGGCGTGCAAATAAAGACGGCACAATAGAAATATCACCTGATTTAAAAGGGCAAGAAAGAAAAGAAGTTATTGCTCATGAAAAACAGCACATGAAAGACATGAACGCTGGGATATTAAATTATGACGATAAATTCGTATACTGGAAAAAAAATAAGTACCCTAGAGTGGGTAATCACATTAATTACAAAGGTAAGTTCTTGCCTGAAGGCCATATAAAATTGCCTTGGGAAGCTCGAGCTAATAAAGCAGAAAAAACAAATTCTTAAATAAATAATTATGCCAGATCATTACTATAAAGAAAAGAAAAAATCACAACGAGATCTTTATGTTACTGCAGCTAATGCAACTGATATTAATTTGACTAATAAACCTAGAATTATCGGAGATAAAGGCAATGTACAAAGAAGCCTTGACAAAAGAAAGTCTAGAATAAACGAAAATTATAAAGACGGTAAAAATGTGCAGGAATTTAAGCAAGGCGACAAAACCCTAAGGCTTGAAACCGCTAAAGAACCTAAGTTTGGCAATAGCAGGTTTGAAAAAAGGAAAGAAAGAGTTTATAATCGAAAAAGAAAAAGATTACAAAAAAAGGACGATAGATTAGATAGAAGAGCCTCTTTAGTTGCTATTAGAAAAGGCATGAGCCCTGATCAAGCTAAAGATTTTATTAAAAATAGAAGAGAAAGATTTAACGCTGCTACAAAAGAATATTTCAAAGGATTAGTCGGCGGTGAACAAAATCTTGATAATATAAAAGATAGATATTTTAGAAAAGACGGTTCGGGAACTATACAAAATGTCAAGGCTGCCGATGGCACGACTTACGACGCAACAGGGCCATATCAGGGTGAAGGATCGGATTATACAGGTAGAGGTCAAGCAAGAAAAACAGTGCCTGACAACTACTTAAGGTTTAACGCTAAAGTTAATAAAGACATTCCATCTTCAAGAATTAAATTTCAAGATTTAATAGATCCTGTACAAGGTGATAATTCTAGTACCCCAAATCCAGTAAGAGATCAACAAAAAGAAAAAAAGGATATTACTAATAATACAGTAAAAGATCTTATAGATCCTAATGAACCTCCTACTTATAATGACCCCAACAAAAACAAATTTATTAATTCTACTCCACAACAAAGAGAAAGGATAATGGACACAACGGGCAGAGGAACATCTAGCATAGCCAGCATGGCTGTTGATCCTGATAATTTAAAATATCAACAACAGTTTACAAAATCCGGTTTTTTACCTCCAAAAAATGTTGATATAAAACAGCAAGACAAAACATTTCAAGAAAAATTTTTGAGATGGAAAATGGGAGGACTTTAATAAATAAAAAAAAGGGGTGTTACAATTAAGTAGCACCCCTATAATTATTTAAAATATTAAGCCAATACCAATACCAACAAGTGGTCCAACAAGAGCCCATATTTCTAAGAACCTAATTCTTTCAAGTTCTTTTTGCGTAAACACATTATCTTGTGTGTCTAAAATTAAATTAGCAGCTTTAGCTTTAGCCTCTAATAATTCTTTTTCTAGTTTTTGTACTTTTTGTTTTAAAGTCATAACATATAATTTAAATTATCCATCGCAGCTTAAACAATCAGGATCCATAGCTGCTGCCGCTATATCTCCCCTTAATACTGATTCTGTACGCGTATAATATAAAGTTTTAATACCACGTTTCCAAGCTTCAATGTGAACTTGATTTAACCACCTAGGCGGTGCTTCCGCGGGAAACGCAAGGTTTAAAGAAACAGATTGATCTATATAATCTTGTCGTATGCCTGCTTGTCTTACAAGCTCTAATTGATTTATTTCTTTAAACGTTTTAAAAACATTTTTTACTGCTTCCCCGTCATTTTCTTGGGTAAGTCGTCCTCGGTTATCGTAATTCCATCCGTCAAGTTGTTTAATTCCTTGAACTGATCCGCCGTCTGCAAGCACTTTATCCCAAACTTCTTTAGTGTCAATGCCCACTTTCCTAAATACTTTTTTAAGTTCATTGTTTTTTCTTATAAATGTTCCTTTAGCTGATTGCTCTGTAAACACATTAGCAGCCCATGGCTCAATACCCGGTGAAACATTGCCAGAAAGTTTTGAGTTAGATACGGTTGGTGCAACAGCCCTTAAATGTGTGTTTCTAAAGCCCGTGCCTGAGCACCACAATGGTTCCCCATATACTTCTGCTAAAGCTCTTGATGCTCTTTCAGTTTCAATTTTTATCTTTGAAAATATTTCCCGCGTTTTGAATTGAGCTAATAAGCCCTCGAAGGCTATACCATTTTTTTGCAACAGGCTGTGCCACCCAAGGACACCTAATCCTAAGGCTCTGCCCTTCTCCGCACTGCGTACAGAGTTCTCGAATCCTTTCATATTCTTTGCCCGCTGAATAAATTCTTCTAGCACACCGTCCAGGAACCAAGTTGCGTCGTAAATTAAATTCGTATTCTTCCACTCGTTGTATTTATCTAAGTTAAGTGATGATAAACAGCAAACAAAACTATGTGACTCATCTGTGTGCAATACTATTTCACTACAGATGTTAGTCATATGAACTTTTAAGCTGTTTTTCTTATATGCTTCCGGATTAGATTTGTTCGTGTTTCCTTTAAAAAGGATATATGGTTCGCCAGTTGCTTTGCGCTTTTGGAGTAGCTTTGCCCATCTTTGCCGAGCGTCTTGATCTCCTGCTTCAAGTCTTCGCATAAACTTATCGCCAACGACAGCACACTGGTGCAGGTTAAGAGATTGTCTATTGACATCGCCTTTAGGCTCCCTAATTTCAACCCAATCGAGAAAGTCGTCGTGTTCAATATTGATATTAACTGATGCAGCTCCTCTTCTAACGCTACCTTGGTTGGTTGCGAGTATAGTTGAGTCATAAATTTTGCAAAAAGGGACAACCCCGTCTGAAGTTCCATTACCTGTTATTCTTTTACCGGCGGCTCTTATTTGATTGATGCCTATCCCAACTCCTCCGCCATGTTTCGCTAGGAGCATCATTTCTAAATTCTTATTTCCAATATCCTGTATACTATCTGCTACATCTATACCAAAGCAGCTTATAGGTAAACCCCTGTCTGTGCCTGTATTAGATAGCACAGGAGACGCTAAACACAGCCAGCCTTTCCATATGTACTCAAAAAACTTTTCGGCTAATTCTGGTTTGTATAAACGCTTAGCTACAGTTTTAGCAACGCGCCAATAAGCATCTTTAGGCGACTCACCGTTTACCAAATACCCACCTGATATGGTTTTTTTATAAACGTCGGTGTCTCCCCATGCAGGATAATCTTCACCTTTTTTCCAATCGCTATTCCACATTATAAATTATATAAATATATTATGTAACCTAAAGTTACGTTTAAATTAACGACTACTAAATTCCACTGTTTAGCAAGCCACACTTGAGGCGTGCACAATAACCCACCTATTATATAGGTTATTGCACCAACAGCCCCGTATTGTAATAAATAAGGCGAAATCATTATAAAAGCCGCTCCCATATATCCCAATCTATTAGATAATCTTTCTATTGGTGTAAGCTTTCTTTCCTTAACTAATCTTCTTAGCCATCTTTGATTAAACCTAAACTCGCATTTTCTGCAAGTTTTTTTATTATGCCTAAAGCGGTCTTCGCTTTTTTCTTTGTGGCATTTATTACATATCTTCATTAATAATCATATAGTTTTTCCCATAGCCAAGCTTCGCTTTCTCTGGGTTTTGTTATAACCATATTTTCGTATCCCATAAAATAGTCAAGATCATAAGTATCTACAGTGTCAGTTCTATACACTTCTAACCTTTCTCCATCATATTCTATATATCCTTCTGCTAATATTTCTTTTCTTTTATTTAACCCTCTTAAATTATATCTTTTAAAGGTATTATCTGGAAATATTTCTACATATTCTCCATCAACTGTTCCCCACATACCATATATGTTGGTTTGACTAAAAGCATTATAGCTTATAAATAATAATAATAGTATAATTTTTTTCATATTTTATTTTGTTTTACATTACCAAATATCTTCAAAGTCTTCGCCTTCATTAGCTTTTGAGTAATCCGTTGGTCGAACAGCAAAGAAATCAGTATGAGTATGGCCGCCAGTAAGATGATAAAACCAATCGAGTTTTGCTGCTCCGTCTTCGTCAAATGCAAAGTACTCCCCGAGGTCGAAGTAACCAAGTTCTTGTAATTTTTCATTGAGTCTTTTTCTAATAAATTGTTTGAGATCGTAAGCTTTGAGATTTTCAATGTCTCCGAGTTCAAACATTTTATCAATATACTTTTCTTCTGCTTTAAGCATAGCCGTTGCGGCTGTAGTAACATCATCTCTACATTCTTCTAATAGGTTAGGCGTTTCTTTACACATATGTCTAAACAACCTACACCCCATTTTACTATGCAGCGATTCATCTCTCACTGACCACTTCATTTGTTGCCCAATACCTTTTAACAAATTTCTTAATTGAAAAGAATATAATACAGCAAAAGCAGAATATAGACTAACTCCTTCAGCAAAAGCAGAAAAAATAGCCAAGGATTTTGCGATACCAACCAATTCAGTTCCTTTATAAGCGACGAGGTTGTCAAATCTATCCATCGTTGCTTTATCTTGTAAAAATGCTTCAAAGTTTTCTAATCCTAAAGTTTCATTTAAATAGCTGTAAGCTACAGCATGTATTGTTTCTTGGCTACCAAACATCATGGCCATTTGTTGTATTTCATGCTTAGGAAACCAACCAACAACTTTTTGTGTCCAGTAATCAGATACAGCACACTCTGTTTGAGCAAAGCCTAAAAGTATGTTGCCAACTAGATTCTTTTCTTCTTTAGTTAACTTTTCTTTCCAGTCTTTAACGTCACCCTGCATGGGTATTTCAGTATGTAACCAAAATGCTTGTGCTTGTTTTAGCCAGCCATCATTATAATATTCTGGGTATTCAAAAGGTTTATACGGTATCCTTTCCTTGAATAGACTCATTCTCTTCTTTCTTTTTATAATTATCTTTTAATGCTTCTAATGCTTTATTATAATCAGGTAATCTTTTAACTAGTTCAAGAGTACCTACACTTAAATCTTTTAGATTAGTCATTTCGTTAATAAGTCTATTAACAGCTGCGCCTAAAGATTCTAGCTTATTCTGCATTTCAACTAATTTTGTTTCTTTCATATATTTTTACTTAATATAATTGGACTTGCGTCTTTATTATGATTAACTTCATAATGACTGTCAAATTCTTTAATTAATACTTTTTTGTTTTTAAATTTTTTAGGAAATCTTTTTAATACGTATTCTTCTATATTATTCATTTTTATATATTGTAAAACATAATTCTATAAACGGTATGTATAGCACATGGTCTGTAGCTTCTTTTTGGTCATAACTACGAATACCAATAAGTATACCTGGGTATAACCCTAGTGACAATTCCCATGACATAATTTTTTTTCTTTTAAATAGTAATTAAGCATCTTCATGTGAAATTTTATTCTTTCTGAATAATGACTACTCAACGTAAAATCCGTGTTGTCGTCCAATTCTTTCAATGCTGCTTCCTTTGATTCTATCATTTTTAATATATTGTTTAATATCTTTCTCAAGCTTGCGCTTATTATACATTATGCGCGCTTGTTTTTTCTGCTGTTCTTTATTAGCTGTATTGTCAAATCCACTTCTTTCTGGTTTTGCGGTTTGTAAAGCGTCTTTCCAATATTGTTTTTCGTAAGCCATAGTTTAAATAGTTTCCAACGCAAAGGGAAAGATTCATTAGCTCTCCCTTTGCATTCAATTATATAATCTTTTCCCACAAAGTCAGGTGTATACTTAATTCCCAATATTTTTTTTTGCCCTCGGTTTGTATAATCACCTTTTCCATTTGCTTGTTTTTCGTAAGATTGACTTCTAAAGTCAAAACCTTCGATAAGTTGAAAAACCTCGTTTTCATATCCTTCAAATAATTTAGCTTTTTTTAAAGCCATATAAGTATATCTTTCTAAACCAGAAGCAAAATTAATTCCATCAAAGCTTATTTTTTTGGCTTGTACTGGGCCTCTTTT
>Ga0208157_1000436_pt1 | contig 22920 bp, 26 predicted proteins | sample 5_EtaG_FD_184077 | JGI IMG/M metagenome (GOLD analysis project Ga0208157, IMG submission 184077) | Marine viral communities from the Subarctic Pacific Ocean - 5_ETSP_OMZ_AT15132 metaG (SPAdes) (version 2) | ecosystem: Environmental > Aquatic > Marine > Oceanic | place: Pacific Ocean | collected...
TGATAAATCCAAGTCATGGGTAAAGGATCGTGGCCTTGGTATGAATTATCTTTTCGGACCTGAGTTTAATGCAGGTACAGGTAAGCGTATATACATAACAGAAGGTGAGTTTGATGCGGCATCACTATACCAGATACTTGGTAAGTCATTTCCTGTTAAGTCACTACCCTCATCTTCTATCGGTGAGAAGTTCATCAAGCACAACCTTAAATATCTATCATCGTTTAAAGAGATAGTGTATGCAGGTGAGTTAGACCCACCGGGGCGTAGAGCCGCAGATAAATTGTATCAGGCATTCCCTGAGAAGTTCTTCTACGTACCTATGACAGAGTGTAAGGATGCTAATGAGTTCCTTATGACAGGTAAGCAGGACAAGATAATGTGGGCGGCTAGATCGCCACAGAGATACACACCAGAGAACTTCTTCTGTTCTGATGCTGATGTAGAAGCAGCAATTAAGAATGAGAACCCATATGAGTACGTACCTACAGGTCATACAGGATTAGATGAAAAGATACGTGGTATGGTTAAGGGTGGGCTTACATTCATCAAAGCACCTCGTGGTACTGGTAAGACAGAAGTGATTCGATATTTCGAGACAGGCTTACTGGCTAACGGTGAAGATGCTGTAGCTATGCTTCACATGGAAGAGATGAAGTCTACCACATACAGAGCTATGGCTACGTATGAACTAGGTGTGAACGTGAGAACAAAAGAAGATGCGGCACACAATAACGTATCAGAAAGTAATGTCATTGAAGCGGCAAAGATTGCTACCAAGGGTGAGAAGTCAATCATCTTTGAGATGATGTCACATGATGATCCACTCAAGGTGTTGGACTACGTGAGACTATCTGCAACCGTGTATGGTGCAGGGTATGTATTTATTGACCATGTACAACGCCTTGCATACCTGTCCAGTTCAGGTGTTGATGGTGCTACCAGTACACTCACCACACTAGGATCTCGAATGGCTCAGTTAGCTAAAGAGTTAAACATTGGTGTCGTATTCATATCACAAGTAAATGATGATGGACGTACAAAGTATGCGGCTTCTCTTGAGGAAGAGGCAATCATTTGTATTAAGCTTGAACGTACAGCAGAGAGTGAGGATGAGGTGGAGCAGAACACTACAAACTTTATCGTAGATAAGAACAGACCGTTTGCTAAACTAGGCAGAGCAGGTTCTGTATACTACGATCCTACAACTACAATACTAAGAGAGGATTTGTTTACAACTGAGGCTGAAGTAGCATGAGATGTTGGCACTGTAACACAAGATTGATTTGGGGTGGTGACCATGACTGCCACGAAGATAGTGCTTTTGTTATGGAAACAAATCTAAGCTGTCCTAAATGTAAATCTTTAGTACTTGTGTACTACCCGAATGAGGATGAAGAGGAAGAAGAATAATGGCGATAGAGCAAGGAATTATATTTGATATCGAAGCAGATGGCTTGCTTGAAGATGCAACCAGAATACATTGTATGTCTTATACTAGAGATGGATTAAGTATACAAACCACAGATAACTATGAGTACATGCGTAGGATACTACGAAGAGAAAAATGTCTGATAGGACACAACATAGTCAGGTATGATGTACCATTACTAGAAAAGATATTAGGAGTAAAAATAAAATCTAGATTGATTGATACCTTACCTATGTCTTGGGTGATGAATACAGACAGAGCCAATCATAAACTAGAATCATTTGGTGAAGAGTTTGGTATACCTAAACCTGTTGTAGAGGATTGGGAAAACCTTGATGCTCGTGTATATAAACACAGATGCGAACAAGATGTTAGAATAAACCACAAGCTTTACAAAAACCTAAATGATAGGTACATGATGTTGTATATTAGTCAGGATCATTTAAATAGATTTTACCAGTACCTAACATTTAAAATGCAATGTGCATATGCCGCAGAAGAAAGCGGATGGAAACTCGACAAAGAGTTAGCACTTAGTTGTATAGATAAACTAAAAACAGAGCAGGAAGAAAAAGTAGTTGAACTTAAAACAGTTATGCCAATGAGGACTTTGTTTCGTAAGAAGTCTAGGCCAAAGGTTATGCATAAAAAAGATGGTTCACTATCTAAACAAGGTGAAGAATGGACTACATTATTATTTGAGCATGACCTACCATCAACCTATTCTAGGGAAATAAATATTGTTAAAGGTGTTGAGGAAGCTAATCCAAAATCATCTGATCAAGTTAAAGAGTGGTTGTTCTCTTTAGGTTGGGAACCTTGTACCTTTAAATATATTAAAGAGTCACCAACAGAAACAAGGCTTATACCACAAGTCAGAAAGAATGGTGAGCTTACTAAGTCAGTTAAACTCTTAATAGAAAAGAACCCAGTTGTAGGTGTGCTAGATGGACTCACAGTTATACAACACAGACTCGGTATCTTTGAAGGGTTAATCGAATGCGAGAGGGATGGGTATGTACAAGCGAGTGTGAATGGTCTTACAAATACTTTTCGTTTCAAACATAACAAACCTCTGGTCAACTTACCTAGTATTGATAAGCCTTGGGGTAAGGAGATACGTGGGTGCTTGATTGCACCAGAAGGTTACAAGTTATGTGGTGCTGATATGACTTCTCTTGAGGACACAACTAAACGACACTACATGAAACCATACGACCCTGCATACGTAGAAGAAATGTCTCGTGATGGGTTTGATCCACACTTAGACTTAGCAAAACATGCAGGTGCTATTACACAACAGGATATAGATAAGCACAATTCAGGTGAAGTATCTTTGAAAGATCTACGTAAGAACTATAAGGTGGTGAACTACTCTGCGACCTACGGTGTAGGTGCGGCTAAGTTATCTAGAGAGACAGGTATGACAGAGTTAGAAGCAAAGAAACTTTTAAATGCATACTGGGCAAGGAACTGGTCAGTAGCTAAGTTCTCTACTGATAGCCTAAAGAGAGTTAGGAAGATTGCAGGACAGATGTGGATAAAGAATCCTATAAGTAATTTTTGGCACACACTTCGTTATGAGAAAGATGTATTCTCCACACTTAATCAATCCACTGGTTCTTACTGCTTCGATAAATGGTTAGCTATCTATCGTAAGTCCAGACCTAATATATGTGGACAGTTCCACGATGAATCAATCAACCTCGTGAAAGAGGGTGAAGAAGAACGACACAAGTTTATACTTGTATCTGCTATTAATAAACTAAATGAGGAGTTAAAATTAAATGTTGAATTAGGAATAGATGTACAGTTCGGAAATAAATATTCTGAAATACATTAAAAAAGTCTTGCATGTGCTTTTTGATACATGCTACAATTCAATTCTAAACACTAAAGGAGTTAGCAAATGGCTAAAATTACTGTAACAGGAATCGCTCAATGGGCAAAAGTATTTGAAGAGAACCGTGACCTAGAAGGTTATCAGGGTCAGTGGAAAGATACTGATGGACGTTGTACTATCAATGTTATCTTAGATGAAGATAATTATTCTAAGGTAAAGAATGCAGGGTGTATGTCTAATGGTAAGGATGATCCACAAGGACGTGGTATGGACATAAAGTTCTCACGTAAGTTTGACACACCAAATGATTGGGATGGTGGAGCACCATCAGTATACAAGTCAGATGGTAGTCTGTGGAACTTTGAAACCGATGGTGTCATTGGTAATGGTTCAGAAGTTCTTGTGGAGTTAGACATCTACAAAAACAAAAACTATGGTACTACTACTACTCGACTTGAGAGAGTAAAGGTAATCAAACATTTGGAGTATGACTCATCTTCCTCTGATAGAGAAGATCCATTCACACAGAATGTTGCTTCAACTGCTACAAAGGAAGTCGCTGCTGAAGAAATCCCATTTTAAGGAGTGAGTAATGCCTAACATTGAAACACTCGTTGAAGATATCTATGGTGTCATTGAAGGAAAGGGTGGGTGGGATAAGACAATCACAGATTATCTAGCAAAAAATATTTCTCAAATAGCTGAATCAAGGTTTAAAGAACCTCAGAAACCCAGAGGGTATTTAAGTTTATCCTCTGTGGGTTCACCCTGTAAAAGAAAGACTTGGTATAGAATAAATAAAACAGAGGAAGCTGCACCGCTAAAACCTCAACTACTTGGTCTTTTCTTTTACGGGGATCTTTTAGAAGCCTTAGTCCTTTCACTTGCTAAAGCGGCAGGACATGATGTTCAAGGTGAGCAGGACAGACTATCAGTTCATGGTATCAAAGGTCACAGAGATGCGGTCATTGATGGTATTACTATTGATGTAAAGTCTACCTCACGTTATGGTATGAATAAGTTTAAGACAAACTCATTACGTAACGATGATCCCTATGGTTATATAAGTCAGCTTAGTTCCTATGTCTATGCAGGTAAAGATGATCCTCTAGTTACAGACAAAAATCGTGGTGCTTTTCTTGTCGTACAAAAAGATAGTTTCGAACTACACTTAGATATGTACGACTTTGATAAAGAACTTACTACTAAAGAAAAAGAAATAGAGGAAGTAAAAAATATAGTTACTGGTAAATTACCAGATCAAAGACTGAAACCTGTACCGCAGTCAGGTGCATCTGAGAATACTAAACTATCTTATGCATGTAGTTCATGCGAGTATCGTAAGATATGTTGGCCTGAAGCTCGTGTATTTAAATACTCACATGGTAAAGAGTATCTAATTGACGTAGTTAAAAAGCCCAGAGTAGAGGAGCTTATAGATTGAGTAGACGTGCCAAACAAAAAGGGAGATTAGGTCAACAGGAAATAAGAGATGCTTTGCTTGAGTCGTTTCCTGAACTAGAACCAGACGATGTAAAGTCTACAGTTATGGGAGAAACTGGTGCAGATATCCAGTTATCCCCTGCTGCTAGAAAATACATACCTATTTCTATAGAAGTAAAAAGAAGAAAGTCTGCACTCAAGACTGTGTATGATTGGATAAAGCAATGTACTAACCATGACAAAGGTGACCCTGTAGTTTTCTACAGATCAGATAGACATCAATGGTTAGTAATATCAGAACTACCACACTACCTTAAACTGATAAGGAGTTTAACAGAAGATGGCAAACAGTGACGTAGTACAAATGAAACAGGTTAAGATTTGGGATGTGCTATCAGGTCCATACCAATGTGATTTACCTGATGAACAAGACGTACACTACAATGTATGCAAAGTTGAGATAGAAGGAAAGGTAATACAAATGGAATACTTTTTTGATAGCTTCAATGACGCATATGAAATGGTAAAATATTTTCAGTCTAACATCGAACCTCTTGAGCTAGAGATTGATGATCGTGATTGACTTTGAGTTTTACTTGAGTATAACTAAGGACTTTAGCTGTGGAATATGAGGTAATAATAAAATTAAAAATAGATCCAGATTCTTATATATTTGAGTTAGGAAAAGACAACAACTCAGATGATGTAAAAGAACTTATGGAAAATGTTTTGTATGACATAGAAGATGTAGAAATAATTGAATGTGAGGTAACAAGACTATGATAACGAAAGAAGATATGGATCATTTTAAATATTGGAATGAACCTAATATGGAAATGACTTGGTATCAAGCCCGTGCTGCTGAAACAGCAGTATATAAAGATACACATCAGGTAATCTACCCTGCTTTAGGACTAGCTGCAGAAGCAGGTGAAGTGGCTAATAAGGTTAAGAAGATATTACGTGACGGAAACTTTGACAGGGATGCCATTGCAGATGAGGTAGGAGATTGTCTGTGGTACATAGCTGCACTATGTCGTGACCTAAATGTAGAGATGGCTGACATAGCACAAAAGAATTTAGATAAATTACAAGATAGAAAAAGTCGTGGTAAGATACAAGGTAGTGGAGATAAAAGATGAACTATTGTGATATGAAAGGTTTAGTGTGGCCTCTATTGTTTTGTGTGTTTGTTATATGTATATTACCTGTCTTGTTGGTAGACAATGCAAAGTATTGTAAGCAAAGTATTGTACCTTGTTATCCTTGGACTGTACCAGAATGACACCAAGACAATCAGCAGAGACAGAAGCAAAGAAAACTTTTGAAGGGTTTATATTGTGGACAAAGAGAGTACTGTACGTATCTACGTCTTTCTTACTAGTAGTTGTAATAGGCTGTAATAGTGGAGTAGAAACAGGAAAAGGTTCCACAGGAAGTAAATATAATGGTGAGGTGTACGCACCAACAAATATAGGGGAAGATAAATGAGTAACTTATTACCAACAGACTATCAAAGTTTTATACACACCTCACGTTATGCACGTTGGCTAGAGAGTGAGGGGCGAAGAGAGTCATGGACTGAGACAGTGGGTAGATATGTATCTAATGTTGTCCATGCAAATGTAGATGAAGAAACAACAAACAAAATAGAACAAGCTATACTTGGGTTAGAAGTAATGCCTAGTATGAGAGCAATGATGACTGCTGGCCCTGCTGCTGACAGAGATAATACCTGTATGTACAACTGTTCTTATCTGCCAGTAGATGACCCTAAGTCTTTCGATGAAGCTATGTTTATATTACTATGTGGTACTGGTGTAGGCTTTTCTGTAGAACGTCAGTTCATACAACAACTACCAGAAGTTCCTGAACTGTACGATAGTGATACTGTTATTGCAGTAAAAGATAGTAAAGAAGGTTGGGCAAAAGCACTGCGACAAGTAATAGCATTACTATATAGTGGCGAGATACCTAAGTGGGATGTATCAAATGTAAGACCTGCAGGTTCTAGGCTTAAAACATTTGGTGGTAGAGCTAGTGGCCCTGCCCCTTTGGTAGACTTGTTTAACTTTGTTATCAAAATGTTTAAAGACTCACAAGGACGTAGGCTATCATCAATAGAGTGCCATGATATAATGTGTAAGATTGGTGAAGTGGTTGTAGTAGGTGGTGTTAGACGTAGTGCTATGATCTCTCTATCTAACCTGAGTGATGATCGTATGCGACATGCTAAGTCAGGTCAGTGGTGGGAGAACGAACCACAACGTGCATTAGCTAATAACTCTGTGTCTTATACAGAGAAACCAGATGCCATATCTTTTATGAGAGAATGGATGGCATTAGTAGAATCAGGGAGTGGAGAACGTGGTATATTTAATCGTGAAGCGAGTAAGAAACAAGCTGCAAAGTATGGCAGACGTGACCCCAACTACGAGTTTGGTACTAACCCCTGCTCGGAAATTATTTTACGGCCTTACCAGTTTTGTAACCTCACTGAGGTTGTCGTTAGAGCTACAGATACGTATGACGATCTGGCACGTAAGGTTAGGTTGGCAACAATTCTTGGAACTATTCAGTCTACCTTCACTAAGTTCCCATATCTGCGAAAAGTGTGGCAACGAAATACCGAAGAAGAACGATTGTTGGGTGTGTCGCTCACTGGAATAATGGACAACCCACTAATGACTACAAAGAATAAAGGATTGGAAAAGACACTTGCAAACTTACGTGCTGTTGCAGAAGCTACTAATCATGAGTATGCTGACTTACTTGGTATATCTCAGTCTGTCTCTATCACTTGTGTCAAACCTTCTGGTACTGTTTCACAACTTGTTGACTCAGCCAGTGGTATCCATTCCAGACATTCCCCATATTACATCAGAACAGTTAGAGGAGATAACAAAGACCCACTGACACAGTTTATGATGGATCAGGGAATACCAAGTGAACCTTGTGTTATGAAAGGAGATACTACAACAGTATTTAGTTTCCCAATCAAATCACCAAGGGGTTCAGTTGTTACTGCAGATCAAACTGCTATTGAGCAGCTAGAGATGTGGTTAATCTATCAACGTAATTGGTGTGAACACAAACCAAGTGTGACTATCAATGTTAAAAAGGATGAGTGGTTTGAAGTCGGAGCGTTTGTATATGAACACTTCGATGAAATGTCAGGTGTATCTTTCTTACCATATAATGAGCATACGTACCAACAAGCGCCATATCAAGAGGTTGACAAGCAGACTTACAATAGTTTACTATTAACCATGCCAAAGAAAATTGATTGGTCTAAACTCTCGGACTATGAGAAAGAAGATGGTACTAGTTCTAGTCAGCAGTTTGCTTGTACTGGTGACGTTTGTGAAATTGTAGATATAACTTAGGAGTATATAATGCTACAACCAATTAAAGGATCATACTACAGAAAGTTTCAACCGCAGTCATATAAGGAGAATGACAGTAAAGCTAAAACAGTAATAACAAATTACCTAGAGGGTATCGGACATACTATCCTTGATACAGAAGAAGATTTTTCTTTTGATATAAAGAGTGAAAAGAATGGTGGTATGTATTACTCTGAAGTAGAGATGAAGAACCAGTGGACAGGTGATTGGAATCCTAAATGGAAAGAGATACGTATACCATACAGAAAGTATAGACTAATTAATAAGTACAAGAAAGTAGAGGGTGACAATACTTACTGTAACTTTTATGTAATACGTCACGACTGTAAACAAGCATGGAGAATCAAAGACTACCAACTCACTGAAGAGTGTGCAAAGGAGATATGGTTAGCCAATGCTAGAAGAAAAGAATACTTCTTTCATATCCCTTACACTGAAGCGGAGCTAGTTACATTATGAGTTTTGATCCTGTCAACAAACCTGCCCACTACAATTTAAGTGGTGGTGTAGAGTGTATTGATTATATAAAACAAGTGTTAGGTGAGGATGGTTTCATAGCATACTGTCACGGTAATATGATAAAGTATCAACATCGACACAGATACAAGACTAACCCTATAGAAGATATGGAGAAAGCACAATGGTATCTAAACAAAATGCTAGACACAATGAAGGAAAAAAGAAAATAAATCCCTTCAATGAAGGTCAGGTTGCTTTTAGAAAAGGTGAGTTGGGTAATCCATACCCAACCAATACTAACAATAACAGAAGTTGGGAGTTTGGTTTTAATACTGCATACTTCACCAACCTAAAAAAAGTAAAAGAGTATGAGCAAAAAATTAGCAGAAGAAGCGAAAAAGTTTACAGAGAAGAAACGAACCTCTAAAGCTATGAAGCCCCTCACGGCAAGAAGATACCTAGCAGGTCAAGCACTTGCTGGGTTACTTCCTAGCGTGAAAGGGGCTTCACAAATGGCAGATGTAAAGAGAACAGCCTACGATTGGGCAGACTATATGCTAGAAGATGATTAACGAGTTATTTGTATTGCAGGTCCAATACTTTCGCTAGGATCTTCTTTAGCAATTACATCCATAATGTATTGTCTTCTGTCTATTTCATTTTCAATACTTGTGGCTCTTGCTAGATACTCTTTGGCACTTTTAGCACCATTAAATTTGTCAGGGTATCTAGCAATAATACCGTCTAGTTTTTTATTGCCTACATCTGCAGTAATCAGTTCGTATTGATTTCTTATGTATCCTACTGTTCTTTTCTTTAACTTAGGATTCATTAATGCATTTTGAAAAGCTGCCTCTACAGCTTTCTCTTCTGCTTTAACATACGTATCTATAAATGCCTCTAAGTAATTTGCTTTTAGAGAGTTTCTTTCTCCATCAGACATAGGCACTTGATCTAATTCATCATAAGTAAGATTTGCATACTTATTATTTTTCCCACCTAACATTACATCTTCTTTCCAGACATCAAATATAACATGCAACTTTTGCGACAAGTTGTATTGAACTTGATAGGCAAGACTACTATTACGTACACTTTTATTTGTATAAAGCTTATATTCTTTTAGGTTAAGTTTTGTAATCTCTCTTTGTAGTCCAGTGCTTGGTGGTTCTTGTGTCGTACCAAACTGCTTGGTAATAGGGTTATAACTACCCACTGCATACGGATTAAATATGCTGTAGAGTTTATAATCATAACCTTCCTTACCAGATATTGGTGTTCTAGATTGATTATAGCTAAACATATTTGTGTCCAGTAAAAATCTAGATGCTTGGTTTTTTAACATTTCACTATTAAATATATCAGAGATAAAATTTCTTTCCCCGTAGATATCTGGGCTATCTTTTTCTCCGGGCATAAGAGGTCTTGTATAAGCATTACCTGCTGCATCAAAGTTAAGTTGTGCATACACATCTCTTGCAATAGTTGCAGGATAGCTAAACGTAGCAATAATGTTACCTAGCTCTTTTTCTAAACCTTCCGTAGCTTCGCCTTGATCTATTGATTTAAACAATTCCCTTGCGAAAGGGAACTCTAGGCTAAAGCTACCTGTACTCAGGTCTGGTACACCACCTAGTATCTCTGCTACATTTTCTTTTGTTGTAGTAGGATTAATAGGAAGCTTGTTTATATATCTATATATCAAGTCACCTAGTAAAAGGTTAGCTGACCAAGGTCCAGCAACTCTAGCAAGATCTATCTCACCTGCACCACCTTCAAGTTCCATCTTATCAAAATCTATTTCGCCCTGCTTGGCTGCTGCAGCATATACACCACCTAATAATAATGATATACCTGTCATCTGTCGAGCAAGCCTATCATTTGTAGTTTTTATACCATCACTCCAAGCACCACCAAAACTTCTTTTAGTAACTTCATCTAGCTTATCTAGACCACCAGTGACCATACCAATAGGTGTATAGTCATTAATGTATTCTAAATGGTTTGCCAAGTATCTTGGAAATGGTATATCTGCACCTGCAGAAATTAAGTATGGATACTTTCTGTGTAGCTGTTGTAGTGCTGATGCACCACGACCAAACAAAGAAGAATCTTTTTTATAATCTCTTTGAAAGGTAAATCTTTTTGCTTCATCTACGGCTTTATCTAATACGTTATCTGGTAAGTCTTTTAAAGATCCACCATTTAAAACAAACTCAGAAAAGTTTCTACCTAATAGAGGGTTGTTTACTTCTCTAAGTTGTCTATCTATAGAAGAATACAGAGCACCTTGTTTAAATACTGCATCAGTTGCAATGTTAGCAATGTTTACTGCCCTACCGATTCTAGATGCAAAACTATTACTATTAGTTTGATTGAGTGTACGAGTATTTTCATAGAATAAATCTCTGTATTTAATCGGTGCATCTTGCATTAACATGTCTTTGGCAACTATAGCTTCTTCACGATTCATAGTAAGGCCACGTAAGTTTGACAGTGTACCACCTACCCAACGTCTATTTACAGTGCCATCAGGTAGTTTTTCCCCAAGTGAAACACGAATAGCATTTTTCCAGAAGTGATCTGATATATCAATAAAGGTGTTAAAACCTTGTGTTGTTACGTTAGCAACGGTTGTACCTATTTGTGATGTCATAAATGCAATTCTTAATGCATCTGTATCTTGTAATCCTCGTAAGGCTTTCTGAGGAATACTAGGTGCATCTGCATTTTTATTTTTGAAACCTTGCTCTCTACCGCCTACAGCTTCAAATAGATCAGCAACTTCTCTGTCAGCTAAACTAGAAATACCATGATTAGCTAGTACATCTATGTTTGCAAAAGTTTTTTTAATTTGACCTGCTTCACCAAGGAGTTTACCTGCTTTAGATAACTCTGCTAAAAATATATAAGAGAACTCTTCTGGTGATAGTCCATATTTTTCTCTTATATTATCTGCGAGTAAAGAATCTATAAGTCTTTCACCGTCAGGCTTACGTAGCTCTTCTGTTATTGCTGCTGTTATTCTTTGACCCGGTTTTAGTTTTAATACATCTTTCATTTCTATTGCAGCAGCAGTAATACTTTTTACAGTATCTAAATCAAGACCTGCATCAAGCATTCTGTTACCTTTAGTGTTTAAAACTTTATCTTTTAGTTCTTGTCCTCTTGCAACCAAATCAGGATCTAAAGGATCTAACTTTTCATTTAACTTTTTTGCACGTACAAGATTAACAGCATCAACTACATCCTCTAAAGTCTCATCTATTATCTTTGGTTTTGCATTTGTAATAGTTGTATTGGCTGCTCTATTTGCCTCTGCTCTAGCTTTTTTACCAACTTGTATATTTCTCATTGTAATATCTACAGCCTTGTTTGCTTTCTTAGCATCCAATGCACCAAAAGCTCCCCCCATAGTTGCACCAAAAGCTCCAGATATTAAACCATCTCGTATTACATCACCCTTTGTATACGTATAATCATCTATTGTTTCTGCTCTTGTCTCTTGTTGTGCGTATGCCATACCACCACCAAGGGTTCCCTCTATAGCAAATCCTGCACCTGCACCTTTAGCTGCACCTGCTGTAAGAGTCTTTTTAAATTTTTCTTTTACTGCAGCTTCCTTTATCCCTTCAGATAATAACTTTGACATATGAGCACGAAGAGATAACTGTGCAGTTTTAGAAGCACCTTTAGCTGCTATCTTAGAGAAGATACCAGTGCCTAGTGTTCCCACTGTTGCTATTGTAGATGGTGACGAAGCAAAAGCTCTAAGGTAATCTCCTGCACCTTCTAGCACACCAGTACCACCACCTGCACTAACATCGTAGGCATTCATTAATCTGCCAAAAGCTTTTTTACCTTCTTTAAATTGTCTATCTCTACCTTCTACAGCAGGAACTTTTTCATTCGTACCAAAGTCTCTTTGTACATAAAGTAAATCTTTTACTGCTGTTGTTTCATTCGTAGACTGATATCTCATATGTTCTACAAAATCATTGGCAAGACCTTGTACACCTTTTTCTTCTATTTCTTTTTGGGAATAATTATATCGACCACCAGTAAAAAACTTTTTAAGATCATTTTCAAAAGTTTCATCACCAATTAGATCTGTGAAATAATTGTCTTCTGCTTTTTGTATATACTCAGCCATTAATTATGTGCCTATATTGTTGGTATTTGTAAAGGTTCTGGAATTGATGGGTCTATAGGTGGTGTTTCAGATCCACCACCAGTGCCACCATCAGATCCACCACCAGTGCCACCACCTGTTGGTGTTGGTACTTGTAACTTTTGTTCCCACAACCCTCTAACATTAGATGCAGGTTCATATAGCTCTGCTAAAAATATGCTGTCAAAATGTTCTTGAAAATGACTTGGGTTTGTTTCTAATCCATTAGTAGCTTTAACATAGTCTGAATAATCTTGAACAATATTTGAAGCTATACTGGTAAGAAGTTCATCATCCTGCAATATACTAGGGTCTATATATTTATCTTTTATACTATCTGCAATTTGTAATAAAATTCTATTTTTATTTTCATCTTCTAGTTGATAAACTTGTAAACCTGCTGCATCAGTTCCTGTAGGAATAAACTTAGTTTCAAGCATGGGAGCAATACGTTTTGCAAGTTCGCTTCTTACTCTTACTCCTACAGTATCTTTTACCTTACCACCCTTATAAATATTATATTCTATTCTAGCTGGTTTAAGTGTTTCAGTTTCTTCTGTGGGTAATAAATTTATAAGTGCTTCATTTAAATCTTCTTCATTAGTTGCACTGATAGCTTTCATCAATCCTTCTAATCTTTCATCATCACTTCTAGTATCATTAATATCTAAACCTGCTTTAACTGAATTAGCTAATACTTCATCGTAAGTATCATCACTAGGATTTAATTCGTTTTCAATCATTTCAGTAAGCTCTCTTATATACTCCCCAGAAATATCTTTCTTAGATAGTTTTTCTAATTCAAACTCTAACTGTCCAGTTTTTTCTAAAGCCAAAGCTGCTTTGCGGCTAAAACCAATAGTTTCTGCCATTGCAACTCTTTCTTTTCTTACTGCAGACTTTTTATTATTATTCTCAAGTCTAGTTAAAAGTTCTGGAATAACAATAGATTTTGTTTTTTCTAAAGACTCATCTTTAAATCTTTCTCTAGCTTCTATCCTAGCTCTTCTTTCTATTCTAAACTCATTTGCTCCAGACCAAAAACCTAACGACATATTAATTACCTCTTGCCATTAAACCTACAGGAGCTTCTTCTTTAGGAGCTTCTTCTGTAGGTTCTTCTTCCATATCAAGTTCACCAACTTCATCTATAAACACTTCTATTGCTGACTCATTTTTCTTTAAGTCTTGAAGTTCTCTATCTATTTCTCTTAAACTTGCATCCACCTCTTCAGATAAATCTTGTTCAACCATTGAGTATGGTACACCTACAGCATCTAATATTTTAGCTATAAACTCCATAAGTGGTTTCTTTACTGCAAGACTTACATCAATAGTGTGTACACCTTCCAATACAACAGAACGAAGGTAACCTTCAACAAGTGTTTCTACATCAAAACCAAAGTCTATTGCAGCGATAACTTTTTCCATTACATCAGCATCGTTAAAATAATTTATATGCCCCATTAAAGCTTGTTCAGCATTAACTATTTCTGGTGGTTGTTCGTATGGTGCATTCCCCGGTTCTCTTACAAGAGATTGCCCCGGTATCGGTGCTGTAAAATCAAAGGCTTCTTGTTTCATTTACCTGTCCTTCTTGGTACTAGTGATGAGTTTGTAGCTGGTAACTTAACTAACTCTGCTTCCATAATTCTACGGTTTCTATTTTCACCATCATTATCTTCAGTTAGTGTTAGTATTGCTTCTGCTATTCTGTCATTGTCACCAGACTTTAAAGCTTCTCTAATTCTTTTTGGAACTCTTCCGTAGTTATATGTAATAGACACTGTAGCAGCTTTAGCATTATCAGATAAACTATCCCAAGATTCTCCGATAGTATTTTTTATTATTGGTACAAAGTCATCTGTTATTCTTTTCTCTAAAGATTTTAATGCTTGTTCTTTACTTACAACAGTGTCTTGTGTAACTTCAACTGGCTTACCAGTGTCATCATACAAAGTATCTGTACCATATCCTACTCTATAATGATCAACATCCCAATAAGCTTTATCTTTAAAACCCTCAAACTGTATTAAACTATTCCTAGATATTTCTTTCCAGTTAGCACCTTTAGCTACTGCTGTAGCACCAACACCTTCTGCTCTAGTCTTTGGTCTTTTTTCTCTATCCTCAAGCTCATCAATAATATCTGAGGCTGTAAGAGTGCCAAAGTCATATTCAGAAATACTAGAAGAATATCCACTTATAACATCTGATATAGGCTCTTCTTCCGTAATTTCTTGAGTCTCTTTAAATCTTTGTAGTATACTACCAGATGATTTCATTGGTTTTGGTTTTTCTAGATTTTTCATCCTAGATGAAAAACTACCTACCCTAGTTTGTTTATCACCTAAATTAGTTTCTTCTGCCATAGTTTAATTCTTTCTATTAATCAAAAGGCCATAACAAGTCCATCCAAAAACTTGTCTTCGCTTTCTCATCTGCAAATTCTAATTGCTTTCTAACAGCTTCCATATCTTTATCTGCTAACAGGAGACTTAATATTCTAGTCATTCTAGAGTCTTCAGCCCTAAAAGCCATATCCATAATGTCTCTTTCTCTTTGCCAAAGCTCATCTAAATTTTTATTTGTAAGTGCATTTACATCTTTAGCATATGTTCTGTTATCTTCATTCTCTGCTGCAGTATTTAATGTTGCTACATTCTGTCTCCAGAGAGTGTTTGCTTGTGCAACAACTAATCTGTTTGTAGCATTAAATTGTTTTCTTTGTTCTCTTAATCCTGCATTGTATTGTTTAGCAGCATTATCTTGACCTGCATTGTATTGACTTGTTGCATTTAAAGCAGAAGCATTAAACTGATCTGTTTGAAATACTAAGTTTTTCATAAATTGATCTGTTTGGTTTTGACTTGAGGCATTAAACTGTTTAGCAGCATTATCTGCAGCAGCATCATTAAATAAAGATTGTACCATAGATTGAGCTTTAAAGATATTAGTTGCTTGTCTATTATTTAAATTAGTAATATCCATTTGTAAAAATGCATTTGCATTTTGTACCGCAGCTTGTTGCTCATTAGATAAATTCTGTGCTTCTAAATTTGCTATAGCAGCAGCTTCTGCCATTACCATAGCTTGTTGATTAGTTAAATTTTGTAAATTCATTGTATTTGCAATACGACTATTTTCTAAAGCTACCTGCTGTTCTGCGGTAAAATTCATATTAGCTACGTCAGCAATACGAGATGCATTCTGTACTCTTGATTGAAATGCCTGATCAAACTCTTGACCAATAAATTGAGCACGTTGTTGTGCTGATAGCATAGCACGTTGTTGACGGTTTGACAAGTTCTGCATTTCAAATTGTGCAACTGTTTGTGCATCAGCTTGGGCAATAGGTAATGCAGACTCCATAGCAGCCTGTACAACAGCCTGTCCTGCAAGGCTAGATGCACCTAATCCTCTAGCTGCCATCTTACCCATAGCGGCTCTCATAGCTCCTGCAGCCCATGTAGGTGTAGCACCACCCTCAAAATCTTGCATTAAGCCAGATAATTGTTCTTGTACCATAGCTTTTTGAGATGGGGTTGCTTGTGCAGCTTGTACTTGTTCTGTAAATGCAACAGCCTTTTGTGCATCTGCAACACCAGAGACAAGCTCACCTTCCTGTATTTCTCTTTGTACAGGATTATCCATCATAATACCAGTACCTTGGGCAGCTTGCATATTACCTACAGCAGTTTTAGTTGGGTCTACTGTTGCAGCTTGAGCTAATGCTTCTGCAGAAATTTCACCTTGTTCTGCCTGTACACCTTCTAATGCTTTATCGACATCTGCTTGTGATTGAGTAGCTTGATATAAATTTGCATCTATTGGGTCTGCAGCAGCTATTTGTGATGTTGTAGCTTTAGTAGCAGTATAACCTAAATTATCAGCTACACTTAAACCTGTAGCAGGATCAACAGTAAATTCTGGTATTTGACCTACATCCGAAGGTAATAAAGTAGTTGTTGTATCTCCTACATCAATTAATTGTGTATCTGATTTTGTAATCGTACCTTCAGGATCTGTTAAAGCACTTTCAAGCAAGTCTGAACTTGCTCCTGTCATTTTTAACAGTCTTTCTTGTGTTTGTTTTTGTACCTGTTCATTGTAAGCATCTGCATCTTTTTGATACTGTACAACATCTTTATCATATTGAGCTTTATCTGCTACATACTTATCATAAGCTGCTTTATCTTGAAGATACTTTGCATTTTGTACTTTCCAATCTTCATATGGTTTATTTGCATTTTTTAACCAAGCAGCAACAGCACTAGCAATTACACTTTTTCTGTTAGGTGTACTTAATGGATATCTCTGAGTAACTGGATTATCTGTATTAGCATTTCCAACACCTACTTGATAAGCAGTACCGTATTCAAATGTTTTATTGTCGGTTCTGTTATAACCACCTGCATATTTAGGTGGTTCATTTCCTATAGAAGTTGGTTGTTGTACTAGTTCAGGCTCTTTAGGTCTTTTAGGCATTTCTAAACCACCATCTGTATAACCTTTTATATAACCACCATTATTTAATTTTGCTATTGGTTTTCCCATAGTCATTTTATTTAATGCACTGGACATTCTCCCAACACCAGAAGCTGCACCGGGATTAGATGCAAGAAAAGCTTGTATCTCATCCGATTGGTTAGAACCATTATAGTTCCAAAATTTATTTAGATAAGTTTGTGTTTGAGTTCTATCCATTATAATTACCTATTTATATTTATAAAATTACCAAGGCCAATAATCTTTTATGTCTATCCATCTCATATGGTGTAGGTATGCTGTAGAGCCAATAGCAGAGGCTGTTATAAGAAAGAAGATACCTGCTAGGGTTACTGCTAACTCTTGTCTTGCTATAGCGTCACGTCTTGCTTGGGCTTCTGCTTCACGTTTTTCTTGTAGAACTTCTTTCCTTATGCGGAGGAGTTCCAACCACTTGCTACGCCCATACGTCTGTGTGATCCATTCCTGCAATTCACTTTCAGCTTCTGCTGCTTGACGTACCTTTGCCCAACGATCTAGTGCAGTAGCATTTGTGCTTTTACTTGAGACACCTTTTTTCTGTAAAGTTTTTTTAGCACTGTCCGTTGCATCAAAGAATTTACCTATGTCTTTAGATAGTGCAGCTACGCTACGGCCTGTGCTTAAACCTAACTTTATTCCTGAAAGGATTGTTATGGGGTCCATAATTAGACTCCATCATCATTCATTATCATTCTGTTATGGTCACGGTTCATGTACTTTAACTCTGTTTCAAGTAAAGCAATTCTCTGTTTGAGATCATTGATAGAACTAAATGAAGCAAGCATTGCTGCCATCTCTTCCCATAGTTCATCACTGTCTTCCCACAGTTCTATTATGTCAGACTTACTTTCTTGCACATCTCGTTTAAGATTTACTGTATTTTCTACAGCCATGCGACTAGCAAACTGTTCTACGTTTTCTTCTAATGATGATATAGTAGCTGCCTGTTGAGATACCCACCAGACTGCACCTGCTAGTTGTACAGCCATTGCTGCAACTAAAGCTATAGGAAGTTTCATGTTTTCCATTACTTACTCGCTACTTGTGAGTTACGAACCAAGAAGTCTTCCCACATAGGTTTGATCATCTTGTGGTTCTCATCTACTTTATACGACATGAGCAAGACTTTGGCATTGATTTGGTATATTTGGAGAGAACCCCAACTTAATAAACCTAACGCAACAATACCAATGACTTGCTCAAATTTCATTTTTTATGCAGCCTCATCTTCGTCTACAATTTCTGCTTCTACTGGTGCTTCCACAGATTGTGCAAGAAGATTAACAAAAGCTTCACGCCCAACGCTTAGTTGGTCTAAGTTAAATCTAGCACTTGATAGTTTACGATCTAAATCTGCTACATGATTAACCATAGTTTGTTGTTCTTGTGTTAAATCTTCTATTAAATATTCTTTATCGTTGATAGTTATAGGGGTTTTTTCATTTTTTCCCATTGCTATTCTCCTTTGTTATAGTTTATTTATTATCTGCAATAGCTTTATCTACAGCAGTCATGTCTTCTGAAGTCCAATAGTCTTTGGCTTTCATCAGTTCTAAATGCTCTACGTTACGAGCTTTGGTTGCAGTCCAATCGTCTGCTTCCATGTCAGCAGGTTTTCCTGCGTTTAATACTTCAACACTATGACCCATTGCTGTGTAGTGCTGTGCAATTTGTTCTTTAGTTATTTCTTCCATTTGTTTATCCTTCTAATGTTGTAATTCGTGCTTCTAATGCATCATTCTTTGCTGATAGTTCTTGTATTGCTTTAACAAGAACTGGTATTAATGCAGCTTCCGCAACTTCTTGAGATCCATCTGCTCGTTCATCCCAAAACTTAAACCCATCTTTAATGCCATTATCAGCATCAATCGCTGCTTTAACCTCTTGTGCTATAAAACCGTGTTGAGTTTTATCAGACTTAAATACTTCAGTAGAACCTTCTTCATAAGCAAGGAAAGTATCTGGCAGTTCTCCTAGAGTTTTGTACTTAAATGTACGAGGCTTTAGGTTATTAATAAAAGATAAACCTGTTGTTGAATCTACAATGTCTTTTTTATAACGCTCATCAGATACCGTAGACCACGTTGCTACCCCATGTTGCGCTCTAATGTCAGAAGAACCGTTACCAAGAGTTGTATAACCTCCTGCACAATCTAAATTATATCCAAGACCGTGAGAATAGTTATCAGTTCCATCAACAGGATCACAGTATGGTCCTACTAAACAACAACCATCACCTGATGATAAATTAGTTTGATATGTTCCTGCTTTGTAACCAATAGCAAGATTATCAGTACCTGTTTGTGCATCAGACCCTGCTTCATATCCAATATAGGTGTTTCTAAATCCAGTAGTTGTGTTGAACCCTGCATAAGAACCGATATATGTATTACTATGACCAGTAGTGCTATTATAAGATGCCTGATATCCCATAACAACATTATCATTTGCAGTGGTGTTATTGATTAATGCATTTTTACCTACCGCAGTATTAGAAGACCCTGTGGTATTATAATACATACTACTGTAACCAATAGAGGTATTGTTATTTCCAGTACTAATTGTATAAAGAGAAGAGCTACCCATTGCAACATTGTCACCGCCTGTAGTTCCATTATGACCAGACCCACGACCTATATAAGTATTGTGTGTTCCAGTTGTGATATTATATCCTGACTCCCAACCAACCGTAGTGTTATTGTTTCCTGTGGTTAGATTTCTCATAGCTTGATAACCCACTGCCGTTCCATATTCAGCACTAGTAGCTTCAAACATAGCACCTTGACCAATAGCGACATTCTGATTTCCCGAGGTCATGTCATAACCTGCGTATGACCCTACAAGAACATTAGAGTTTCCAGTTAATACACCAAGCCCTGCTGCACTGTAACCTATTGCTACAAGTTCATTTGGTGTTGTTGCATTAAAACCTGAATTAGCACCTACTGCCGTGTTAAGAGTACCTGTTGTATTGTCTAGCAACGAAGCATATCCAATAGCAGTGTTGTCGGATACTGTATTAGTATACAAAGCACTGTCGCCAACAGCAGTGTTGTTGTCTCCAGTAGAGTTGGTATATGCTGCAACATAACCTAAAGATGTGTTACGTCCAGTAGTATTGGTATATCCTGCTTGAAATCCCAGTGCTGTACTAAAACTTCCTGTGGTATTATAACGCAAAGCCTCACGACCCACAGCTACATTTCTAATCCCTGTCGTTGTTTGCCGCAAAGCATAATAGCCAACACCGACATGGCTTTCACCTGTTGTGTTTGTATATAAAGCATCGCCACCTATTGCTACGTTAGCCGTACCTGTCGTTGTGCTATAAGCTGCATTGTGACCAAATGCGTTATTTGAGCCACCTGTCGTCTGGCTGTTCAAAGACCCATACCCAACAGAAGTGGTATAAGATGCGGTGGTGTTGGCTTGTAATGCGCCATAACCAACGCCAGTGTTTTGGGTTCCTGAAGTTATATTTGTTCCTGCGAAACCACCTATTCCAATATTATAATCGCCAGTTAAAGCATTGCCATTTGCTCCAAGAGCAGAGTAACCAATACCAACACCATAGTCACCAGTAGTAATATCCGTTCCTGCAAATGAACCTAGTAAAACGTTCCTAACGCCTGTTGTGATATCATAACCTGCTTTATATCCAAATGCATTGTTGTAGCTTCCAGTGGTATTTGTAAAAAGAGAACCCCCACCAACAGAAGTATTATAAGATGCGGTAGTATTGTTCTGCAAAGCATCACGACCTATCCCTACATTATCTTGCCCTGTTGTATTATCATAAAGCACCCACTGACCTATTGATGTATTATTACTACCAGTAGTATTACTATATCCTGCCTGATATCCTATACCTACATTAGATTCACCTGTAGTGTTATTATTTAAGGTTGACTGACCAACCCCTACATTTCTAATTCCAGTAGTGGTACTATAAACAGCATTTCTACCTATCCCTACATTACTTGCACCTGAAGTAACACTGTATAATGCTTGATAGCCAAGGGCTGAATTGCTATTTCCAGTGGTATGCTCTTCTAAAGCAAGCGATCCGACAGCAACATTATAAAAACCTGTGGTATTATCAGCTAGTGCTTTATAACCTACTCCTACATTATCATAACCAGTGGTGTTGGCCTCAATTGCTTTATAACCTACTGCTGTGTTATTCGCACCAGTAGTATTCAACTCTAATGCTGAGTATCCAATACCAGTGTTATTTTCAGCAGTAGTATTAGTTGTAAGTGCAAAAGCACCTAAAGCTACGTTAGCTGCACCTGTAGTATTTGAACCTAATGCTGCATGTCCAACAGCAGTTCCATAGTTTGCGGTAGTATTAGCAAAAAGAGCATTTGTACCGATAGCAGTAAGTTGTGCTCCTGTGGTATTTGACTTAGCAGCTTGATACCCAAATGCCGTATTGTTATCTGCGGTAGTATTTTCACCTAAAGCAGCAACTCCCATCGCAGTATTATTATCACCAGTAGTGTTTGCATCTAGGGCAGTAGAACCAAGAGCAGAGTTATTTGCACCAGTGGTATTTGATAGCATTGTTTGTTGACCAACGGCAGTATTAGAAGCTCCGGTGGTAGTAAGTGACAAAGCCTTATCACCCACACCAGTATTACCATCGGCTGTTGCTGTTGTTAAAACAGTATAACCTACAGCAGTGTTGTTAGTATTAGTAACATTTGCATCTAAAGCATATGCACCAATCGCAGTATTAGTAGACGCTGTAGTGTTAGCACCTAATGCGTTCAAACCAATAGCCGTGTTTTCACCTCCAGTAGTAATTGCGTCTCCTGCAGAAGCACCTAGTAGAGTATTATTAACACCAGTTGTAACTGCAGTACCTGCTTGGTATCCAACTGCTACGTTTAAACCAGAAGCTCCTGCGTTTTGTGTTTTGAGTGCTTGATAACCAATGGCAACACTTTCACCATTACCATCTTCTGTTGATAAAGCTTCATGACCGATTGCTATGTTTTTACCACCAGTTGTTAAAGCATCACCTGCAAACGAACCTATAGCTATGTTGTGATCACCTGTTGTAAGTGCAGTAAGAGCAGCATTACCTATAGCAATGTTATCACCACCGGGGCTTGAGCCATCTAAACTATCTAGTGCAGTTAAACCAAACGCTATATTTCTAGAACCAGTAGGAAAGTTACCATCTAGTCTAATGGTAGCATCTGTACCTTCATCGTCAAAAACTGTTATTCCATGTGTTGTTATTGATCCATCAAAAAATGCATTCTTATACATTAGTGATGATGTACCTAAGTCTACAGTATTATCTGTCTTAGGACGCATAACTGATGCAGTAATAACTACATCTTGCGTTGGACCAACGACTTCAATAGGTGCACCTTCAGCAGATGTACCATCGTGTGTATGACCAGAAGAAGAATTAAATGCGGATTCTACTGCATCAAACTCACCATCTAAATCAGAAGCATTAATAATGTTACCGTCAGCAATGTTATTTGCCGAATCATTTCTAGTGTAACCTGTTCCCATAATAATTTACCTTCTTGTATTTGTTCCGTACTCTAGTGTGATAGCATCTAAAGAATATGGTGGATCAGTGCTATCAGATGTGAATTGTAGAGATACAACA
>Ga0208157_1000437_pt1 | contig 22902 bp, 18 predicted proteins | sample 5_EtaG_FD_184077 | JGI IMG/M metagenome (GOLD analysis project Ga0208157, IMG submission 184077) | Marine viral communities from the Subarctic Pacific Ocean - 5_ETSP_OMZ_AT15132 metaG (SPAdes) (version 2) | ecosystem: Environmental > Aquatic > Marine > Oceanic | place: Pacific Ocean | collected...
TGTGTTGTTCCGCTCAGGAAACACTCTTGGTGTTCAAGGAACACCTCTTATCGCTCTCAACCTAGAGAAAGATACAGTCGCACTCGGCTCTACAAGTGCCCTTGCTGCTGATGGTTTCTTCTCTCTCATCTCTCCAAGTGGCGACTTCAATAGAGACTATAACCCACTTACCATTCTTGGTGATGGACAGACATTTGCTATTCGTCATGGCAAGGCAGAAAATATTCTGGATGCGAAAGAACCTGTGCCTGGGTCTGAGTTTGGTCCCACATACGACACTCTCATACACGAACATCCTATCAATTCTGGTTCTACGCATCATGAGAGAAATGAATTCACATCACTTCAGGGATTCAGAACCACTGGTAATGTCGTAGACCGAATTGCAGGTAAAGCAGGCTCAAATATTGGCTTCGAAGTTCGCGGTTCTGACGGTTCCTTCTCCGTCATGTCAAACTTCGGTAGTTCTGCCGGTACTGGTGACGATACTCAGACAGACAGTGCTGATATCCAGCGAATCGCGTTGAATATTGACCAGAAGGGCAATGTGGTCATTGGTGGTAAGGACCGTGATGATGGTTTGCTCGGCGGACCCACAGGTCACCAGTCATACTTCTTAGGTCTCGGCACTGCCGATGCACCTTGGGGTTATACCGCAGGTTATACAGGTAACGCGAACAACCTTGTGGGCGTGATGGCAGACACCTCTGCTGTTCTCGACACATATCCAGACCACCAGTATGGTGTGACTTTCCAAGGATACCCAGATGGTTTCGGTACACTCAATATCGTGAGTGGTCGCCTTCACATCAAGGGTAGTGCCGGTAATACACAAGCATACATCGAAGGTAAGAATCAGTATCTATTCACCGATGGTGTCTCCTGTGAATGGAGAACATCTCCAGAAACAACCACGACCACTTTCATGTCGAGTTTTGGTGGTGGTGATGATAACGGTGAAATGGAAGTGTTGGAAGAGGGTGAACATGCTGCTGCGTACACTTCGGCGGTCGCGGCCGCGATGGTTCTGTCACGGAGAGCGACTCTGACATGTGACGATGGTGACGGTAATTTTGTTACAGGAAAAGCAAATATTACTCTCTCATTGAGGGCCTTCTTGCAAACACTCAATGAAAACAATTGTACCAGTACGGGCATTGGACTATTCGTCTCGACGGACAAGGGAACAACTTTCACAGCGGTTGACGGTAGTGGATTTGGACAAGGCGAACCTTACGATGCAAGTTATCTTGCTGGTAAGATGCACGGTAGTGAGGCAATCGAGACATCCATAGAAGATGGTGTAGGTCTCAATTGTCGAAATTCTGGATTGAGTAGTTTTTCCAAGAGCGTCTTGCACGGTGGAATAGAAACCGTCAGTAACACACTCATGCACACAGTTGATGTCCCCGCGAGTGGTGGATTGGTTGTAAAGATTGACATGTATCATTACACAACTACAGATATCGGCAGTGGCCTTCCGGGTACGTTCACATCGTCGCTTGACCAGGCGAACGACGAACCATTCAAGATGAGAGTAGATTTCGCAGGTAGTGACTTCTAATAAAGGATAGGATGAAATAGATGGCATTTACACTAGAACACTATACCAACCTCGCTGGTGGTATCACACTGAACCGCTCTTTCTTGTTTACCGACGAGGGTGGTTTTATTGGCGTAACTCTACCTCTCGCAGCAACGGGTGATCAGATTACCGCAGGCGATGCCTTGGGCATTTCTCACGGTGAATTCTCAACAATTTTCACGAACTATGAAACCACTGCTGGATTCACTACCGCACACGCATTTGGTGGAAGCACTGCCAGTCCCTTCGATTCTTCTATGCTGTTCTTGCACTATGTGTCGAAAAAGCCGGTGATCACCACTGGTTCTGCGAAGCAAACTAAAGGAACTCTAAGCACTGCTGGTAAACTCAAGCGTTCGGTTGCAGGTGCAACATTCAACCTACCGATAGACCCTCGTGCTGAAATTGTTCTTACGATGACTGGTCCTGCTGGTGCTTTGACTGCTGGATTTACCTTTGGTGAAAGGGTATTTACTTTCGCAGACAACATCACAGGTGCGTCTGGTGCAAACGCTACAGGCCCGACTGGTATTACCGTCGAAGGCTTTGTGTCTAGGTGGGATCCCACTCAACTACAGTTGTTCTTGTTTGGTGTAGGAAGCACGCAAGATCTCGGTGCAAACTCAGGAATCTCAGGACCAACTGCACAGTTTGATTCTGGGTTCTCTGCCGCTGCTGGTGGTGGAACAGTCTGGCACTCTCCGACCGCAGGTAACATCGCGGTTGGTGCGACCATTCAGGGTGAGATTAGTGGTCAGACCGGAATGGAGATTACCGGGACAACTACTCTTATCTCAACAGATCAGTTCAAGGGTAAGTATCTAGAACTCATTGTTGGTGCCTCGTATGACAGTTACTATGGTGCGACACATGGTCTTACGTTCGGATTTACTGGTGGAACCTTTGCTGCTTCGAGTGACCATGTAGCAACCAATACTGATCTGAGAAGCATATCCTCAATCATGCTTGAAGACTTGGCTATTATCAATGCAAGTCACGCTGTTGCTGGTGATGATCCAAATCACCCCGCTTATATTAGAGAGCGTTTCGTTAGAGGTTTGAGTGGTAATGCTGAAGGCCCTGCTGGAGCATCTGGTGGTTTCACTCTATCGACGATTCGTGCCGGTACTGGTGGTGGTAATGCCACTGCTGGGGTAACCGGAACTGCCTCGGTCTTTGATCAAGTCTTAGTTGAGGTCAACAATCTAATCACGATTCAAGAGAATTCTAAACAGGCTAAGTTTACCGAGTACGAAAACGCAGATAGCATTCGCAAGACTCTTATGATTGATTTCTAACGGAGGGTTTTACTCTGGATCCCAGAAAGTACCGTAGTCACAAAAAGCGAAGACCGGATAAACGAAAGAAAATTCGGAAGGTCGCCCGCTCGTATACATATAAGCGGAAGCGGAGGATAGAACCAGATGGCCCAACCGACGAGTAGACAAGAACTAAAAGACTATTGTCTGCGACAACTAGGATTTCCCGTTATCGAGATCAACGTCGATGACGAGCAACTAGAAGATCGCCTTGACGATGCCTTGCAAACATTTTCGGAGTATCACTTCGATGGTGTTTTGCGTACTTACTTCAAGCATCAGGTAACTAGCACCGATGTTTCGAATGGTTACATTGACACTGATTCTATCGCTGCAAACGCAGCGTCTATTGGCGTTGCTGTAGAAAGCGGAAAGCAGATTATGTCTGTGACTCGCGTGTTTGAGTTTTCTGAATCAGGTACGAACAATATCTTCAGCGTTCCCTATCAGATCGCTCTGAACGACGCCTACGGTCTTCGCTCACCCGGAATGATGTCTGACTATACCATCATTCAAAACCATCTTAGTTTGATCCGAGACTACCTTGATCCCGAAAAGGCAATTCGCTTTAGTCGTGTCACAAATAGACTCTATCTTGACATGAACTGGGGAGAGGATATTACGACTGGTCAGTTCATTGTTCTCGAAGCGTATGTCGCACTGAATCCAAACACATACACCGAAATCTACAATGATCGTTTCTTGAAGAAGTATGTTACTGCATTGTTCAAGAGACAATGGGGTTCAAACTTATCGAAGTATGAGAGCGTTCAATTGCCCGGTGGTGTCGCTCTGAACGGATCTCAGTTGTATTCAGAAGGCAATGAAGAGGTCGAGAAAATCGAAGAGCAGATGGAAGACATGTATGGACTGCCCACTGATTTCTTTACGGGGTGAATGAATGGCAACTAATCCTTATATTCGACTAAGACCCAACCGGGAGCGTGACTTGGTTTCGGATCTCCATAAAGAGATGATCCGAAACTTTGGTATTGATGTTGAGTATATGATTCGTGATGAGGTAGAAGTTGATACCGTATTTGGTGAGGACACTCGATCTAAGTTCTCAACCTCAAGAAAAATCGAGATGTATGTAGAGAACGTGGATGGATTTGAAGGTAGTGATGTCATCCTCGGTCAGATTGGTCTTGAAATCGATGAGACTTCCGACTTCGTTGTTTCTATCGACAGATTTCGAGAAGTCTTTGATGACCTAAAATTACTGGAACCAAGAGAAGGCGATGTTCTTTACGTTCGCTACGGCGAGGACGATACTCGCGAAAGCGATCTTGGTAAGAGTGAAGCAGCACTGTGGGAAATTGTCAAGGTCAATCGAAACTATGGCAACTTCCAACTCGGTAGAATTCATTCCATGTCACTCACATGTAAGAAGATGCGTTACTCATACGAGCAACTCTCGACAGGCACTACTGAGATCGACGAGATTCAAGATCAATTCACAATTGTACCAGACTTTGATGTTATTGTTTCTGGTACTCCCCTTGCGTCCTCGTCATACAATACATTCATCGAGGGAGAAGATATCCTCCAAGGATCTACCTTCTCCGCGAGGATTGCCAATTGGGATACGAACACAAACAGAATTACTGTCGCCGGTTCGTCTGGATCTTTCGATTCGACCATTGGTATTACAGGTGCGTCGAGTGGTGTCTACGCTATCGTCGGTGCTACTGGTCGTGCGAGTATCGCTAGTGTCGGTGTGACAGCGAACATCGTTGACATTGATGGATTCTCTGATAACGATGCACTTGAGCGAGAGGCTGCTTCCTTCTTAGACTTCACAGACGTAAACCCATTCTCGGAGGGTGATCTGTAATGTTCGGCAATCCCTTCTATAATGAGAGTCTTCGCAAAACCGTTGTCGCATTCGGTTCTCTATTCAATGAGATTTATGTGCAGCGAAAAGAAACAATTGATGGAAAGTCAACAGCAGTCGAACAAATTCGTGTGCCTCTAACCTATACAGGCAAAGAGAAGTTTCGAATGATGTTGCGACAGTTCGAATCAATCGAACAGGATGTGGGTTCCATTTTGCCTCGCATGGGTTTTTCGATGACCACACTTACCTACGATCCTACTCGTAAAAGAAACACGATGCAGAAACGATTGTCTGCTTCGTCTTCGCCCACAACAAGTTTGAAATATGACTATGCTGAGGTTCCATACAATGTTGAATTCGAACTAAACATTGCTGTTAGGAATATGGATGATGGTCTTCAAATCATCGAACAAATTGTTCCCAACTTCACACCCGATTTTACTGTCTCTGTAAACTTCACCGAAATTCATAAGAAGATCGATGTTCCAATCGTTCTGACTGGCGTGGTTGATTCTATCGAGGCAGAGGGTGAACTGGATGAACCAAGAATCATCTTGTTTACCTTGACCTTTACTGCTGGAACAAATATCTACACTAAGCCTAGAGAGTCTGGTGTAATTACAAAAGCAATCGCTGACGTATCAAACGGAGGTACAGACTTCGCAGCAGGATTTACTGGACAGTTTTTCCAGTCAGTCGTGGAGGCGACAGACATTACAGATCAGAGGTCAGGTGGTTTTGGAATCACCAGTCACCACACAGACTTTGCTGGTGAAGCAGTGAAAGCATATGAGGCCAGGTCTGGTGTTTATATCTTCGAGTTGCCTGATCTATACAAAGAACCTGGCTCAGCCATGGGGTCTACTCCAAGAATGTATCTCACAACAAATGGAACAGCGGATGGAGTTCCAATTACAGGTAAGGGAAGATTCCACCTGTATGCTGATATTGATGCAACTCCCGCTGGTTCTCCTCCATATACACCCGGACAAACATTCAATAACGGAACAGTTCCAACCGAGGCGAATGCTGGAGAGACCATTGGTTACGAAATGGCACTCGCTATTCTAGTCAGCACTGGGTATAGAGAGGTTCCCGAAACCGGATTTGGTGTACTAGGCGGTACGGGCGGCCAGATGACTGACGATAACAATAGATTCCAAACATTCTTGCCGACAAAATCAGCCCATCACATTGAATTTGATTTTGATACTGGCTCTGGTGCTACTTTCGAAGAAGGTGGGGCCACCTTTGAAAACAAGATCAACTTCGAAATTCATATCCATGAGGATGCCTCGGGTGTTGGAGAAGGAGCCCCGGGCAGACTCGTCGCAGAAAATCTTCGTTTGGTTATCGAAATGGATGAACCGAAGGGTCTTGTTGTAGATAGCAATGGTATAGGAAATGTAAGTAACAGTTGGTTGCTGCAAGCAACAGGAAACAGTGGATGGTTTGCCGCGGATGACAATGTATTCCGCGAAATACAAACCCACTCAAATGATGAGGGATCAACCGCTGATTCCGCAGACGCACCGTGACAATAGGAGTTTATGATGTCCAAGAAAACATCGGCTGAAAAAATCTCAGACGCACTAAACATAGACCCGCCAGAAACAGAAATCGTGGAGGCTGAGGTCATCGAACCAACTGAGATTGAGCATGTCCCTGATAGCAAGAGACAGCAAGATCTCGATAAAGATTACAAGACTGTTCGACAAAATCTCCTCGACATTGTGAATGTCGGAGCAGGGGCGATTGAGGGTATCCTCACAGTTGCATCAGAGGGAGATAATCCAAGAGCCTATGAGGTTGTCTCTCAGATGATCAAGAGTGTCACAGAGGCAAACAAAGACTTGATCGATCTACACAAGCAGATGGGTGACATCGAAGGCGAATCCTCATCTCAGAAGGCATCGAACATTACAAACAACTCGATCTTCGTTGGTTCAACGAAACAGTTACAAGATTTGGTGAAGAACAATTTCAAGAGACTAGAAGATGACGGAACAAAGTGATAAATCATCCTACCTTGGTAATGAGAATCTCAAGTCATCAGGCGTAAATCAAGAGTTCACACAAGAGCAGGTCGAGGAATACATCAAGTGTTCTCAGGATCCGATCTACTTCATCAAGAACTATATTCAAATCGTCAATGTTGATCATGGTCTTATACCATTTGAACTGTACGATTATCAATCGAACATGATCGACCAGATTCATGAGAATCGTTTCGTTATTGCTAAGATGCCTCGTCAGTCTGGTAAGTCTACCACAGTTATTGCTTATCTACTACACTACATCTTATTCAATCCAACGGTCAATGTTGCAATCCTTGCTAACAAACTAGCGACTGCTAGAGAATTGTTAGGCAGACTCAAACTTGCCTATGAGTATCTTCCCAAGTGGTTACAGCAGGGAATCGTTGAGTGGAATAAAGGCAATATTGTTCTTGAGAACGGATCCAAGGTTCTTGCATCCGCAACTTCCTCTAGTGCAGTCCGTGGTGGTTCGTTCAACATGATCTTCCTTGACGAATTTGCATATGTGCCTCAGAATGTAGCAGACGAGTTCTTTAGTTCAGTCTATCCAACCATCTCATCCGGTAAAGAGACGAAGGTTCTGATTATCTCTACTCCCAAGGGACTCAATCAATACTACAAAATGTGGGTTGATGCCGAGGAGGGTAGAAACTCGTACATTCCGATTGAGGTGGATTGGGCCGAGGTTCCAGGCAGAGACGAGCGTTGGAAACAAGAGACAATTAGAAACACCAGTGAAGAACAATTCAAAGTTGAATTTGAATGTGACTTCATTGGATCGGCAAATACGCTGATCTCATCCAACAAACTCAAGTCACTCGCCTTTGTTTCTCCTTTACACAAATACGATTCTGGATTGTGTATCTACGAGGAACCAGAAAAGGGTCGCGAGTATGCGATGACTGTTGATGTTTCTCGCGGTGTCGGTCAGGACTATTCTGCATTCGTTGTTTTTGATATTACCGAGGTGCCATACAAGATTGCCGCTGTTTATCGAAACAATGAGATATCACCTATGGTGTATCCAAATCTTCTAGCAGAGATTGGTAATCGTTATGGTAAATGTCCTATTTTGGTGGAGATCAATGACATCGGTGGTCAGGTGGCAGATCTTCTATGGAGTGAACTTGAGTACGATAGCCTCGTGCAGGCCTCCGTACGCGGGCGTAAGGGTCAGACTTTAGATGGTGGTTTTGGTTCGGGTGGTCAGTCTCAACTAGGAGTTCGAACTACATCTGCGGTCAAGAAGTTGGGATGTTCCGTTCTAAAAACTATGATCGAAGAGGATAAACTTTTTTTCCAAGACTACGACATAATCAATGAACTTACTGCCTTTGTTTCTAAGAGAATGTCCTACGAAGCCGAAGTCGGTCATAATGATGACTTGGTTATGTGTATGGTCATCTTTGCATGGTGGACAACACAGAACTATTTCAGAGACATGACTGATCTTGATGTGCGAAAAGCACTGTTTCAAGAAAAACAACAACAGATAGACGAGGAACTTACACCGTTTGGTTTTATTGATGATGGTTTGGACGATGAGCGTTGGAATGATGATGGTGTTTGGTTGTCTTGAAAATTGTGTAATCATAGATATGAGGAACCATGATGATTACGATTACGGATGTGGTCAGATTCAAAGGAGAAGCACATGGCGTTCCAACTGAGTCCCGGCGTTCAGGTAAAAGAGGTTGATCTAACCTCACTGATTCCCGCCGTTGCTACAACAAGAGCCGGATTCGCTGGTCACTTCCAGTGGGGTCCAGTAGGGCAAAGAATTACTGTAAGCGGTGAAACTGAACTGGTCAATCTTTTTCAAGAACCAGATACAAACACCGCATCTTACTTTTTCACCGCAGCGAACTTCCTAGGCTATGGAAATAGTCTACAGGTCACTCGTGTCGTTGGTGCAGGCAGTGCTAACTCTGTCGCCCGATGGGATGGTGCTGGAACCGCTGGTGTATTGATCAAGAACGAAGAGAACTACGATCTTACGGTCGTGACTGCCGGATATGCTTCAGATGAGGCCGCGTTTATCGCGAAGTACCCATCTGAGGAGTACGGAAACAGTCTTCTCATTGCTGTTTCTGATACCACTTCCCGAAACTTCAATTTCGGTGCTGATCGACCTGCGTTGGACGGTTCTGGTAAGAGTGAAAATAGTGGTGTCACTACCGCTCTAACTTCCATTCCAGCATTCCCGTTGGTTTCGACTGACGTAAGTGCCTTTACTGATGGTTCAACTGCAACAGAAAGCACCACGACATTTGCATTCCTCGATAATACGATGAATCCTTCGACTGGTGATACCATCAGGTTCGCCAACGGAACGAACAGCCGCAACATTTCCGCTGTGACTGGTGCAGGCACGATTCTCGATAACTCAACCAGTATCGGTGGTCCTGGCTCGCAGTTCTCGTTTGGTGTCAGTGGTTCAACTTTCCACCAAGCAATCTTTGCCATTAGTGGTTCGAGTGCTGCACTAGGTACTGGCGCTGCCGCCAGTGTTGGTGATGAGATGGGCATCTCTGGTGGTTTCAACGTCTACGATACTGGCGGTAAAATTTCAACCACGGCCGCTGCGGCGATCTTTATTGATCCTGTCGCTGTTTCTGCTGCCACTGAATTTTCAATTGGCGATGACATCATCGTCCAGTACACTGCTCCACAGCATGGTACTAGCCACGCTTCTGAATCAACTGGTGTTACTGGACACGCAATCGCTACGATCACCTCCGTTGCATCCGGTGGTGGTTTGGATAGCAACTTCATCGAAATTCTTACAAATGAAGCACCGAGTACTGCGTTCCCTGCCGGATTTACCTTTGGTTCTAATGCTGGTCTTTCTGCTGGTGATACTTTCGGTTCCGTCTTCAATCTTCCTCGCGATATGTTTGAAGGTTTGAATGCTCAAACTGGTGGTGCAGATAAGGCCGCACAGTTCGAACTACAAACTCTTCAGAGGATTGGTAAGTTCACTGCCGTAGCCGATGATGGAACTGCTGGAGGAACCCTCGCTGGTTCTGGAAGCACTGCAAGTCTTGGATGGAAGTACGCAAGTAACTTTAGTCAAGCATTGCCGGCATCATCCGATTATGTCGGTTCCCGTGGTGGTACAAATGACCTCGTTCACGTTGCGGTCGTTGACAACCTTGGTGCATGGAGTGGTACGCCAGGAACAGTCCTAGAAACCTTCGAATCTCTTTCCAAGGCACCCAATGCCAAGGACTTCAGAGGTAGAAGCATCTACTATGTCGATAAAGTCAATGATGGATCGCAATATGTTTGGTGGGGAGATCACCCACCATCCACGGCGATTGGATCGACTGGTCAAAACTGGGGTACGGATGCGTCTGATAGCGGTTCGGAGTTCAAGACTCTCAACACAAACGTCTATTCTGGACTAACTGGTGGCGCACTTGTTACACCAACGGACTTCTTCACTGATGGTTACAATCTATTCAAGGATGCGGAAACTGTCGATGTGAACTTGCTTCTTGGTGGACCGCTCACTGGTGTTGAAGCGAAGAATCTTGTTGCTCTTGCTGAAGACCGTAAGGATGCAATTGCATTCCTTTCACCTCCTGAATCCGCTGTGGTTGACAAGACTGCTCGGGTTGCGACAGCGAACGCAGTTGCATATCGAACTGGTGTGAATGCTGCTGACTCTGGTGGTGACTTCAACGGAACCTCCAACAACGTCAACACTTCTTCGTCTTACGCATTCCTTGATAGTGGTTACAAGTACATGTACGACCGCTACAACGATATCAACCGATATGTACCTCTCAATGGTGATGTCGCTGGTATCGTGGTTCGCTCAGACGAACTTACCGATCCTTGGTTCTCCCCTGCTGGGTTCAACCGTGGTCAGGTTCGCGGAGTTGTGCGACTTGGTTTCAACCCGATCAAGACTCAGAGAGATGATCTGTACGTTGATCAAATCAACCCTGTCGTATCTTTCCCCGGAGAAGGAACAGTCCTCTTCGGAGACAAGACTCTACAGAGCAAGCCAAGTGCGTTCGATAGAATCAATGTTCGTAGATTGTTTATCGTCCTTGAGAAGGCAATCGCAACAGCGTCTAAGTTCCAACTCTTCGAACAGAACGATGCCTTCACACGGGCACAGTTCATCAACATTGTTGAACCTTTCTTGAGAGACGTTCAGACTCGTCGCGGTATCACCGACTTCAAAGTCGTGTGTGATGACTCCAATAATACCGGACAGGTGATTGATCGGAACGAGTTCGTCGCTGATATCTTCATCAAGCCTACTCGATCCATCAACTTCATCACTCTGAACTTTGTCGCTTCAAGAACTGGTGTAAACTTTGATGAAATCGGTTCGGGACTGTGATAGATAATAGTAGATACCCCGTAAGGAGAAACGAATGTCGCTAAACATCAACCAGTTCAAGAACAGCCTTCTCAATGGTGGTGTTCGACCAAACCTGTTCCGGGTGAACGGTAATATTGGAAACACCCCCGCACCAAGCGAATTGGGCTTTCTAATTAGGACAGCAGCACTACCTGAGACCACTCTTGGTCAAATTGAAGTGCCTTTCCGTGGTCGGAAACTGAAACTGCCAGGCAGCAGAGAGTATGCAGAGTGGACTGTCACTATCATCGCAGATGGTGAATTCAAGATCCGTAACGCTTTCGAGCGTTGGGTCGATGATATCTACTCCGCAGTTGGTAACGTCGCAAGTGATGAGCATGACCTAAATGGAGCGTTGTTCCCAACGTGGGGCGTAGACCAACTAAATAGAAAGGGAGAACCGATCAAGTCGTATCAGTTCTTCTATTGCTTCCCGTCTTCAGTCGGTCAGATGGAACTCGATGCCGAAAACGAAGATCTAGCAACCTTCGAAGTGACCCTACAGTACTCGTACTTCCTGACGAATGACGGTACAGACGAAACTACCCAACTTGGAGTCGCACCGCTTCCGGGCGATTCTCAGTAACAGTAATTTCTTGAGGATATAAATTATGCCAGTAGATCTTTTCGGGTTTTCCATCGGGAGATCCAAACTAAATCAACCAGTTGATGTTACATCAACTACCACGAACTACCCTTCTTTTGTTGTTCCCACAGCAGAAGAGGGTGCTTCGTATATTGACGCCGGTGGTTTCTATGGTTCATACCTTGACCTAGACGGTGCAATCAAAACAGAGTCTCAAGCAGTCGCGAAGTATCGCGAAATGGCCCTACACCCCGAGATTGAATCGGCAGTAGAGGACATTTGTAATGAGGCAATTGTCTACAGTGATTATGGTCACTCTGTGAATTTGATGTTGGATAACAACGAGTCTTTCTCAGATTCAATCAAAGAGAAGATTCATGCAGAGTTTGATGAAGTCCTTCGGATGTTGGATTTCGACAACAGAGGTTATGAGATGTTCCGTCGATGGTATATTGATGGAAAGGGTTACTATCACATCATCATCGATGATAAGAATCCCAAGAAGGGCATCCAAGAACTCAGGGCTATTGATGCGAGAAAGATTCGCAAGATGGTCGAAGTATCGAAGGGTACTGATCCAAAAACCAAAACTAAGGTTGTCAAGGGTTCTGCTGAGTTCTATGTTTACCGAGAAAAAGAAACAGATCAGACAGGGATCAAGATTGCTCCTGAATCTGTCTGCTACTTCCACTCTGGACTTCATGACGCGAACAGTGGTCGTGTTCTGAGTTACCTAAACAAAGCGATCAAACCACTCAATCAACTACGAATGGTTGAAGATGCTTTGGTTATCTATAGACTCTCGCGGGCGCCCGAGCGAAGAATCTTCTACATCGACGTTGGTTCTCTACCCAAGCAAAAGGCAGAGCAATACGTCAAGCAATTGATGAACCGTTATCGAAACAAGTTGGTGTATGACGCAAGCACTGGTGAAATTCGAGACGATAAGAAATTCATGAATATGCTTGAGGACTACTGGTTGCCTCGTCGTGAGGGTGGTAAAGGTACAGAAATCGATACCCTATCCGGTGGTGATAACCTCGGTGAGATGGATGATGTCGAATACTTCCAGAAGAAGTTGTATCGTGCGTTGAACATTCCGATGACTAGACTCGAAGCAGACAATGGATTCAATATGGGTCGTGCTTCTGAGATCTCACGAGACGAACTCAAGTTCTCTAAGTTCATCGCCAGACTACGAAATAAATTCAACTATCTATTCCTGAGGCTGCTTCGAACGCAGTGTATTCTCAAAGGCATTATGTCTGAGGATGAATGGAAGAAGATTGTCGGAGACATTCGTTTTGACTATGTGAGTGATTCACACTTTGCAGAGTTGAAGGAATACGAAATTGTCAATGAAAGAATGTCTGTTCTCCGTGATGTCCAAGAGTATGTCGGACAGTATTACTCACTTGAATATGTAAGAAAGAATATCCTAAGACAAACTGATGAAGAAATCAGGGACATGGATAAGCAAATTCAGAAGGAACGAGAGGCTGGTCTGATTGCAGATAAGAACTCTATGGGAGGATACTGATGAACTCTAGACGTATTATCGATTGTGTTATGCGAGGGGACAACGAAGAAGCAACACGCATTCTTCGTGAGAGTCTTGATCGCAAGCAAGTGGAAGCCACTCTCGAACAGAGTGTTGCTATCGCATACAACGCAATACACGAAAGCGATAATGCTGCCGATGCCGCAGCGGCGGCCGCAGAACAGGGTCTACCTGATCCAGCACTAGATCCTGCTACGACCAAAGAGTTTTTCCTCAAGGCTTTTGAGGTGAGTGGAACACCAGTGACTCTCAAGAAGATGGGTCTTGGCGCTTCTGCTCCAATCTCATCTTTTGTCGGTGGTGAGCGTTGGGAAATCTTCATGACTCCACAACAGGCGACTCGCGAGGTGAAAAAGTATATCACCAGTGGGTTGTATAAAAAAGATGCTGATGCTAGAGCAGCAGCAATCGCAGCGGCCGAGAAGGAAGCAGAAAAAGAAGACAAACCATCTGTCAAGAAAGAGTCCGTTGAACTGGATGAAACCGTGCGAACAGCGTTCAAGGGTGCAGACACCAAAGAGTTTCAACAAAAAATCAAGAGTTTCGGATTCTCAAAGAGTTACAATAAGACTATGAGAGACTTCAAGAAACACGCTGAATCTGGCGATGGTGTTTTCTTCATTGAAGAGATTCCGAGCGATGATGAGAGAAAGAGAACCAAAATTGGTGATTCTATGAAACTAGAGGTTCTCCCTGTTGATGGTAATTATTACAACCTAAAGAAACTTGGCGATTCGGATGAACAAAAACGAGGCGGTACTGTATACAAAGTACGATTGATTGCAATCAAGGAGTCCGTTGAACTCGATGAGTCAATGACTTTCCAGTTTGGCACAACGGAACAGGCAAGCAAGTTTGCAGATGAAGCAGTGCGACAGAGACTCGCCGCGGCTACTGACGAGTACAAATCAAACTACGGTGATCATATGGTAGAGTTGTCAAGCAATTCTGGATCGACCGGAAGTCCTACAATGGCACATAAGAGTCTTGTGAAGTTGATGAAGAAGCATGGTGGCAAACTACACAGCACTAACGAAGGCCCACGCATCAAGAAGGTCTTCAATGAATACGTCGAACTCGACGAAAAGATCAAGGGTCTCGAAAATAAATCAGAAAAAAGTGGTATCGCTTACGGTATTCTGAAAAAGGTATATGACCGAGGTATGGAAGCCTGGAGATCAGGTCACCGACCCGGTGCAACTCAACACCAATGGGCATTTGCTCGCGTCAACAGTTTCATCACTGGTGGTAAGACTCGAACTACAGCAGACAAAGACTTGTGGGCACAACACAAGGGTAAGAAAGAGTCTGTTCAAATTGATGAAGCAAAAAAGACTTATGAATTCAAAGATTTCAAGACCGCAGATGCTTTTGCAAAGGCTTGCGACGAGATTGTTGATTCATCTGATCTGACAGTAAACAAGAAAAAGAAGGAAGTCACTGTAGAATTCAGAAGAAGAAGTGACGAAATGATTATTGACTCTTTAGCGAAAGACTATGAGGCCTGAAAGTACGCAGGCACTAAATAGTTGAAGTAGGGAATACCTAGAAGGAACAGACATGTCAAACTCAAGAGACATTATTACAGCATTATCAGACGGTGATCTTCTCAAGGCCCGCGAACTTATCAACACTGATTTGCTCGGGAGAGTCGCTGAGAAAATCGACGAAAGAAGTCGTAGTCTCTCTGCAACTGCATTTGATAACAACAAAGCAGTAGTTGAAGTGGAGTCTGTGACTGAAAAAGAAGACACGGAGTACGAAAAGTTCTTCCGTAAAGCACTCAAGAAATTTGGTGTTAGTAACCCCAGTGAACTCGATGGTGATAAGAAGAAGGAATTCTTTGATTACGTCGATAAGAACTACAAGTCTGATGTAGAGAAGGAAACCGGCAAGGAAGATCCTGACGCTGATGACGAAGAAAAGGTCGCTAGAGATAAGGCTAAGAAGAAGTCATGAAACTAATCAAAGAACTCAATGAAGAAATCAACGCCGAAGTTATCGTCGAGGAAAAGGACGGGAAAAAGTCCTACTTCGTTGAGGGTGTCTTCATGCAGGCCGAGAAGAAGAACCGCAATGGTAGAGTCTATCCAAAAGACGTTCTATTCAAAGAGGTTGATCGATATAACAAAGAATATGTTGATACTGGTAGAGCGATGGGCGAACTTGGTCACCCAGACGGTCCCAGTGTAAACCTTGAACGTGTGTCTCACGTTATCAAGGAACTAAAGACCAGTGGAACCGATATCGTCGGGAAAGCAAAGATCATCGACACACCTTACGGCAAGATCGTCAAGAACTTGCTTGATGAGGGAGTGAAGATTGGTGTTTCCTCTCGCGGTATGGGTTCTATCAAGGATAACAACGGCACCAACGAAGTTCAGAAAGACTTCATGTTGTCTGCCGTTGATATTGTTGCCGATCCGTCTGCACCCAACGCATTTGTTGAGGGTGTTATGGAAGGTAAGGAATGGGTCTGGAACAACGGTGTTCTAGAACCGCAAATCATCGACTCGTACAAAGGCACTATTTCTAGTGCCAGTCGAAGCGAACTGGAAGAGGCGAAATTATATGCTTTCGCGGATTTCCTCTCAAAGTTGATGGATGTCTAAATAAAAGGACTTGTTTGAAGGAGCATTCGAATGTCAGACAGAACACTTGAAACTGCTAGAGAGATCCTTGAAGGTCGCACAACGTCTTCGGCCGAGGAAATGACTCAAGCACAAGAAATGAAGGCCATGATGGCTGCGTATAAGTCTCATCTTGAGATGAAAGACATGGGCGAGGAAGAAATTTCCGAACGCATGAAAGAGATGAAGGACATGTCTTTTGAAGACATGAAAGAGATGATGAAGAAAGAAAAGGTCAAGTACGAAATGGCCGAAGCCGAAGAGGTCGAAGATGCCTCCGGTAAGAGCGCCATGGACGCTTCCGGTAAGGGAGTTGAACTTGGTACTCTTGACGGTGCTAAGAAGGCCAAGAAGGTGAAGGATCCTAAGGCTTCTGGACCCGCAGGTAAGGTCGAGACTCCTAAGATGAAGAAGGAGCATCTCGAAACTCTCTTCACAGGAGAAGAACTCAGCGAGGACTTCAAGACCAAGGCTGAAACTCTTTTCGAATCCGCACTCAACCTACAAGTCGAACAGATCACTGAAGATCTTGAGTCACAAGCAAATGCTCAGGTTGAAGAAATCTGTGAAGCATACCGCAACGATCTATCTGAGAAGATGGATGACTATCTCTCTTACGTTGTTGAAGAGTGGATGAAGGATAACGAACTCGCTGTTGAGCGTGGTATCAAGGGCGATATCGCCGAGTCCTTCATCACTGGTCTCAAGGGTCTTTTCGAAGATCACTACATTGACGTTCCTGCTGAGAAGTATGATCTTCTTGAAGGTCTTTACACCAAGGTAGACGATCTTGAAAGCAAGATGAACGAGCAAATTGAGAAGAACATGGAAATCTCTAAGGATCTCCTTGAATCTCGCTGCTCTGAAATCTTCCTCAAGACTGCTGCTGATCTCACAGATACCGAAATTGAGAAGTTGGCTTCCCTCGCTGAAGGCATCGCATATGATGATGTTGATCAGTACTCTGAGAAGTTGTCACTACTCAAAGAATCGTACTTCGATGTTTCTGAGGATGACACTGTTGTCCTCGAAGCCGAAGAAATTGTACACGACGGCACTCTCGTGGAAGCAACCGAAGAGGATGCTCCTGTTCTGAGTGAGTCTATGCAGCGTTATGCTGCTGTGCTTGGCAAAGTCGCAACCGCGTCTAAGCAAGTATAATCTTTCCTTTTCACACTTGTTTCCAATTACACTAGGAGTTCTAAAATGAACAACACCCTACTCGCTGAACAGATTCAGCAAAAGTGGGCCCCAGTGCTAGAGCATGCCGATCTTCCTAAGATCGGTGACTCATACCGTAAGAACGTGACTGCTGTGCTACTTGAGAACCAAGAGCGGTTCCTCAAGGAGACTGTTGCACCAACCTCATCCGGTATGGTTTTCCCTGGCGCTGATGCCTCCGGCGGTATCGCATCATTCGATCCCGTCCTCATCTCACTCGTTCGTCGTGCAATGCCTAACCTCATCGCTTATGATGTGTGTGGCGTTCAGCCAATGAACGGACCTACTGGTCTTATCTTCGCAATGAAGAGTAAGTACACCAACAAGTCCGGTGCTGAAGCACTCTTCGACGAAGCATCCACCAACTACGCTGGTCTCACCTCTGGTGTTACCACTGCGGGCTTCGGAGCATTTACCTCCGGTGCTGATGGTGACGGCGACGACGGCACCAACTTGGCCGACGATGTTTCACCTCTCGCTGGTGATATCACTGGTGGATTCCCCGGTGATGGTTTCTCGACTGCCGAAGCAGAAGCACTCGGTGGAGTTGCCACTGATGCCTTCAACGAGATGGCATTCAACATCGACCGTACCTCGGTCACTGCGAAGACTCGTGCCCTCAAGGCTGAGTACACCACTGAACTCGCTCAGGATCTCAAGGCTGTTCACGGTCTAGATGCTGAGACTGAACTCGCGAACATTCTCTCCACTGAGATTCTCGCCGAGATCAACCGTGAAGTGGTTCGTACCATCTACGCTAACGCGAAGTTGGGTGCCCAGCAGAACGACCTGTTCTACAAGGGTGGCGGAATCAGCAATGGTCAACGTGGTCAACTCGGTACCACCAACCCTGCCGCTGCTGCCAACAACGGTGGTATCTATGATCTCGATCAAGATTCCGATGGTCGTTGGTCCGCAGAGCGTTTCCGTGGTCTCATGTTCCAAATCGAACGTGAAGCCAACGTCATCGCTAAGGAAACCCGTCGTGGTAAGGGTAACTTCGTCCTCTGCTCGTCAGATGTCGCTTCTGCCCTCGCTATGAGTGGTCACCTTAGCCTTTCTGGTGGAACTAACCAGATCGGTGATGTTGATGATACTGGCAACACCTTTGTCGGTACTCTCAACGGTCGCATGAAGGTCTTCGTTGATCCTTATGTCCAGACTGGTGGAGACTTCTGCTGTGTCGGTTACCGAGGCACCTCGCCTTACGATGCTGGTATGTTCTACTGCCCATACGTCCCGCTCCAAATGGTGCGTGCCGTTGGTGAGAACACCTTCCAGCCCAAGATCGGATTCAAGACTCGTTACGGATTGGTGAACAACCCATTCGTCGCGACTGCCGATCCTAGTACTGCTGCCGCATCGCGGTCCAATCAGTACTACAGAATCTTCCGTGTGGATAACATCCACGGGTCGGAAGCCTGATCAGTAACTAACTGATACTGGAAAAGAAATGAGCAGGGAGAGGGTAAAACCTCTCCCTGTTTCTTTACCTACATAATACTTTACCATGTTACATGAAAGGAAATTCGACATGATGAAAAGATTCGTAAACTCAATGATTGCTCTTGCAATCGCAAGCACCGCTTTTGGTGCAGAAGAAGGTGATTTCACCTACAAACCCACTGGTTTTGCACAGTTCCGTTACCTATACAATGGTGGCGGTGAATTGGATGTTCGTCAAGGATTCGACGTTCGCAAGGCAGTCCTCGGTGTTGAAGGCCTGATCTATGGTGCAAACTATAAGGTCTCCGCTGAAGTTGGCTCCAACAGCGATTTCCGACTTCGTGATGCTTTTATTAGCAACGACTTTGAATTCGGAACCCTCAAGGTCGGTCAGTTCAAGACTGCCTTTATGTCCGAAGTCAATGTTTCGACCCCAGACACTCTAATTGGTGATTACTCAATCGTCTCTTATACCTTTGGTCAGGGTCGCTCACAGGGCGTGGAACTCTCTGAGAGTTTCGGAGACTTCACTGTGTATGGTGCTTACACCGATGGATTCAACTCCAACAATACTGAAGTCACCACACAGGATGCCTACGGTTATGTTGGTCGTATTGCATATGGTGGATTTGACTGGGTAGATCTCGGTGCCGCCATCGCATACAACGAAGTCGCTGATGAGGGTGTTACTTCATACACCTTTGATGCTGCTTTCGACCTCAGCGATGATATCACTGGTAGCGTAGGTTACGTTAGTCGTGATGGTGTTTCTGATGGTTGGGGTGTTGTGAGTCAAGTAGGACTTCAAGTTGCAGCAAGATGTCAAATGTTTGGTATGTACGAGTACGGTGATATCGACTCGGAAGTTCTGAACATTGCCACTGTTGGTGTCAACTACGACTTTTGTAGCAATGTTCGCTGGACTAACTCAGTGGGTTATTCCTTCGAAGGTGTTGGTGCATCGTGGGACGTAAATGATACTGGTTGGTCAACTGGTTCTGATGATGGTCAGTACCTTGTTAGATCACAGATCACCTTCAGTTTCTAAACTGACAAAGTAAAGAATACAGGGAGGGGATAAAACCTCTCCCTGTTTTTTTACCTACATACATCGGAGGAATGCAAATGGCTAAGAACTCAATCAGTGATAATGATGCTCAGTTGTCTGGTCTCGCGAATCTTGCGGGTCAAGGCGCTCTTAGTAGGCAACCAGACAATGAGAACTTCCTTCTCCAAGATCGATTCTTCTTTCAAATGCCTCGCATTCCGAAGTTCACATACTTCGTTCAATCCGTTTCGATCCCACCTTACCAATACAGTAGTGTCGAACAACCAACTAGATTCGTCCCGATCAAACGACCAGGCAAAAACATTACATTTGATGAACTGAGTGTGCAGTTTCTTCTAGACGAAGACTTGCAGACGTACTTCGAATTGTATAACTGGATGAATACCCTACAGACTGTTTCTGACTACGATGATGTAGAAGAGATTGAAAAGCAGTATGGGTTTGCAAGTTGCATGGTTCTGAACAGTGCAATGAAACCACAGTTTCAGTTCAAGTTCTACAATCTGTTCCCCACTTCATTGGGCGGATTTGAATTCAACAGTGCGATCACAGACCAAGAAGGCATCTTGACTGAGGCAACTTTCTCATATTCTCACTTTGAATTAGAATCCTTGTGATTTTTTATGTCTACATACTTGTGTCATAGGAGGTCTAATGACACTAATTCAATGTATTGTTCTTTCCGCTCTTTCCCTAGTAAATAATGGTGCTGAGAAACCATCCGACCCTGACGTAGTTGAAATGTGGGTCGATGATCTTGGTAGACTCACACCCTTTGGTCGAACCTTTGATGTTTATATTCAAACTGGATTTGACCCCGAGTTCTCTCAACCTGATGGTAGTTCGCGTCCCCCGTATATGATTGGGTCCACTCGTGGCAGTGAGATTCCTACTCGTGCGTTTGCGTGGACAGTTGATGGTGATGTATTCAAGAACCGCAACGATGCGTTCTACCCGTTCCTTGAGAACTGCCCTGAGTGCATCGAGTATTGGGAGCAGTACACCAACATCGCCTGCCCTACACCGGGCGAGTATTGGGATTGCATTCAATCCAACCCACACCAACGCTGGATGTACCTTGGACAGAACCACACCCCAGTCAATTGGGATGCACCGGGTGGTGTTCCAAACACATTCGATGTGACAAATCTAGAATACTTCTGGTGCGATTCATGGATTCTTCATGGTGAACCCGGTAAGAGGTATGGTGCGTTCGGTACTCGCAGATATCCACAAGTACAGCAACAACACACAGACTTGATCGAATCAAACACTCTCAAGTTCTGGACACCTCTTGACACCATTGTTGGTCAAGTCTGTTGCTCTTCTCCCGGTCAGAATGATTACGGTGATTTGATTATGTGGCGTGGTACTGATGTAGACTGGTCGAGCGAAAAGCATCCCGGTTCATATCACATTGCACGATTTACTGGTCCTGACTACTTCGGAAGTGGTGGAGTGATTCGTTTTGCGTGTAATCAAGGTTATCCTTGCGACCGTGCCCCATACTTTGTAGACTACTACGCTGACAACTCTTGTCCATCTGATTTGAACGAAGATGGTGTTGTTGGTTTTGAAGATTTGTTACAAGTTCTCAGCGACGTTGCTGGGTTCAAGTATCATCCTCAGACTAACAATGGATTCAACGCAATCGTCAAGGTATTGTCTGAGTGGGGAGATTGCTAACTTTCTAACTTTGAATTAGAATCCCTGTAATTTTGTGCTTGACTTTGTAATCACCTGTTGTACACTCTGAGTGTCAACGAAGGAAAAGGGCCATAAGGCCTATAAAGGGATTGTTATTATTATGGATATGAAAACGCTTCGCGAGATGATTGAGCAAGACTCTTCGATTGACGAGACTGAACTTGATCGAGAGTCAACCAGGCTTCCGCAACTCCACGGTAAGTACCTCAACTTCTACCACGATGAAAAACTCCGGTTGGAAAATATCCGCATGGAGTACAAGATTCTCTATCGTCGTAAGTGGGAATACTATACTGGAAAGATGGATGAATCACAACTAAAGCATTACGGTTGGGAACCCTTTGATCTCAAGGTTCTCAAACAAGATCTACATATTTACATGGACTCTGATGAAGAGTTGATCGCAAAGAAGAAAGCGATTATCTATCAAGAGTCCAAGGTCGATATGCTTGAAGCATCAGTCAAAGAGATCACATTCAGACACAACAAAATTCGAAACGCAATTGACTGGAAGCGTTTCCTAGCAGGTAATTGATTATGGAAGACAAGTCATCTCTCATTTTTGTTATGATCGCTTCATATCGCGATCCTCAACTCATCATCACAATCCGAGACTGTCTTTCAAAGGCAAAGCACCCAGAGCGAATTCGCTTTGGTATTTGTCGTCAGTATGCCAAGATGGATACTTGGGATCATAAGTATGAGTTTGAAAATGACTCTCGATTCAAGTGGGCTGATGTCTTGTGGAATCGAAGTGAGGGATGTTGTTGGTCTCGCTCTAAAGCACAAAAACTATACGATGGTGAAAAGTACTACTTGCAAGTGGATTCACATATGCGGTTCGCGTATGACTGGGATGTTGGTTGCATTGAGATGCTTGAAGGACTTCGTGATGCTGGATCAGAAAAACCTCTTCTAACTTCATATGTTGGTGGGTATGATCCACTGCTAAACTGGGGTGGTGATGATTGGGGTATGTTACACTTAGATCCCGCTCCATGTCGAATGGTATTTTACAAGTGGAATGACGATGGTGTCCCACTCAATAGACCACAGAAAATGGTTGAGTGGCAAAACATGAAGGCTCCTGAACCCGCAGCGTGGTTGTCAGCACATTTCATCTTCACATATGGACACTGGGTCGAGGAGATTCCATACGATCCTGATCTATACTTCCTTGGTGAAGAACCATCTCTTGCTGCACGATCATATACACACGGATGGGACTTATTTCATCCACACATCAATCCTTGTTGGCACGAGTACACTCGAAAATATCGTGAGGACAGTAAGCACTGGGATGATCACGGTGGTAAAAATGCTGGCGCTTTGGCAGAAACATGGAATCAAAGAAATCGCAAATCATATGACCGTTTCAATGTTCTCTTCGAGCAAAAAGAAAATCCAGACATTGATCTCGGTGAGTACACTCTTGGTGATGTAAGAACACTCAAGGACTACGGAAGGCTTTGTGGTCTTGATTTCGAAAGAAGGGCAGTCGGTGTTTTTGATGATCAT
>Ga0208157_1000441_pt1 | contig 22805 bp, 11 predicted proteins | sample 5_EtaG_FD_184077 | JGI IMG/M metagenome (GOLD analysis project Ga0208157, IMG submission 184077) | Marine viral communities from the Subarctic Pacific Ocean - 5_ETSP_OMZ_AT15132 metaG (SPAdes) (version 2) | ecosystem: Environmental > Aquatic > Marine > Oceanic | place: Pacific Ocean | collected...
ACAAAGTCGTACCAATATCCGTTAACTATCCGTTTTTTTTTAAACCCATCCAGGATGGTATGGATCGTCCTAAAACCGAGTTGGCGTATAGAGTCCCAGCTTCAAAGCTTACTAGACGAAAACTAGAAACAAACGAACAATTAAGAGAATTACAAGGTCTTGATACAACTATAGACTGGAAAAACACGGGGGACAATTCTTACGATGGTGAGAAATTAAAAATATTAGCACACGACGAATCAGGAAAATGGGAAAGACCGGACAATATACTAAACAACTGGCGAGTTACAAAAACAACACTAAGGTTAGGGTCAAGAATCGTAGGCAAGTGTATGATGGGCTCAACTTCAAACGCATTAGATAAAGGTGGAAACAACTTCAAGAAACTCTACTACAATTCAGACGTTACAAAAAGAAATAGAAACGGACAGACGTCTAGCGGACTCTATTCTCTTTTCATCCCTATGGAGTGGAACTACGAAGGATTCATGGATACTTTTGGATCACCTGTATTCACTAAGGGAAAAGATAGAGTCTACGGAGTTGACGGTGTTGAAGTTACAATCGGAGTTATCGAACACTGGGAAAACGAAGTAGATGGTTTAAGAGAAGATCAAGACAGTTTAAACGAATACTATAGGCAATTTCCAAGAACTGAAGCTCATGCTTTTAGAGATGAAACTAAAGATAGTTTATTTAATCTAACTAGAATATACGAGCAAATAGATTATAACCAAGAAATTAATAATACTACTACTCAAGGTAGTTTTATGTGGGAAAATGGTATTAAAGATACTAAAGTAAAGTTTGTACCTAACAAAGATGGTAGATTTAAAATATCATGGGTGCCACCTAAAAACTTACAAAATAGAGTGATTATAAAAAATGGTATTAAATACCCTGGAAATGATCACGTTGGGGCGTTTGGCTTAGATAGTTACGATATATCAGGTACTGTAGATGGCAAAGGATCAAATGGTTCATTACACGGTTTAACTAAGTTTTCAATGGAAGATGCACCGCCTAATCATTTTTTCTTAGAATATGTATGTAGACCACAAACAGCAGAAATATTTTTTGAAGATGTTTTAATGGCTATGGTTTTTTATGGTATGCCAGTACTTGCTGAAAACAATAAACCTAGGTTTTTATATTATTTAAAAAGAAGGGGTTATAGAGGTTATAGCATGAATCGCCCTGATAAAATATGGAACAAGCTATCGCCTACAGAAAAAGAAATAGGTGGTATACCTAATACAAGTGAAGATATTAAGCAAGCACATGCTGCTGCAATAGAAAGTTACATAGAAGAATATGTAGGACAATTGGAAGAAGGTATGGGTGATATGTATCACCAAAAGACTTTAGAAGATTGGGCTGGATTTAATATTAACAACAGAACTAAATACGATGCTTCTATTAGTTCTGGTTTAGCTATTATGGCTTGTAATAAAAATAGATATGTTCCTGTTGCAAAAAGACAGAAAAAGTCTATGTACTTAGGTATTAAAAAATATGATAACAGTGGTTATATTTCAAAAATAAATAAATGATAAATACTAATTATAATAGTTCGTTCCCTAGTCAGGTAGTGCCTGATGCAGAGAAAGCCACTTACGAGTATGGTCTTCAAGTTAGTAGAGCTATTGAAGGAGAATGGTTTAGAGGCGATAGAAGTTTAAACGATAGATTCAATACTAACTATAATAATTTCCACAGATTAAGATTGTATGCTAGAGGTGAACAATCTATACAAAAATACAAAGACGAGCTGTCTATAAATGGTGATTTATCTTATTTAAACTTAGATTGGAAACCAGTACCTGTTATACCTAAGTTTGTAGATATCGTTGTAAATGGCATGTCTCAAAGAAGTTATGAGATAAAAGCATTTGCTCAAGATCCAGAATCTATACAAAGTAGAACTATTTACGCTGAAGGTGTTCAAAGAAACATGAGACAAAAAGCTTTGATAAATAAAATGAAGCAAAATCTTGGTATAGATGTATCTTCGTCTGGTGGTATGGGTTTAAACATGGAAACTGAAGAGGAAGTACAGCTTCATATGCAAATGAATTACAAACAGTCTATAGAAGTAGCAGAAGAAGAAGTTATAAATAATGTTTTAGCTAAAAATAAGTATGACTTAACAAGAAGAAGATTAAATCATGATTTGTGTGTTTTAGGTATTGCTGCTGTAAAAACTTGTTTTAATAGATCAGAAGGTGTTACTATTGATTACGTAGATCCAGCTAATTTAGTTTATTCTTACACTGATGATCCCAACTTTGAAGATGTATATTATGTTGGTGAAGTTAAATCTTTAAGCATGCCAGAGCTTAAAAAACAATTTCCATATTTAACGCCTGAAGAATTAAAAGATATAGAAAAATATCCTGGTAATCAAAACTACACTAGAAACTGGAATGGTAGATATGATAATAATACTGTTCAGGTATTGTATTTTGAATATAAAACATTCACTAATCAAGTTTTTAAAATAAAAGAAACTCCTTACGGTTTAGAAAAAGCTATTGAAAAAACTGATTCATTTAATCCACCAGAAAGCGAAAGCTTTAAAAAAGCGTTTAGATCAATAGAAGTATTGTATAGTGGTGCTAAAATACTTGGACATAACAAAATGCTTAAGTGGGGTGTTGCTGAAAACATGACAAGGCCTAATGCTGATACTGTTAAAGTAAATATGAACTACAACATTGTAGCCCCTAGAATGTATAAAGGTCGTATAGAGTCTATTGTAAGTAGGATAACTGGTTTTGCTGATATGATACAGCTTACTCATTTAAAATTACAACAAGTAATGTCAAGAGTAGTGCCAGATGGTGTTTATATGGACATAGATGGTTTAGCAGAAGTAGATCTTGGTAATGGTACTAATTATAATCCAGCAGAAGCATTAAATATGTATTTCCAAACTGGTAGTATTGTAGGTCGTTCAATGACTCAAGATGGTGGTATGAATCCAGGTAAAGTTCCAATACAAGAACTTTCTACTTCAAATGGTATGGGTAAAATACAATCACTTATACAAACTTATGAGTATTATTTAAAAATGATTAGAGACGTGACCGGACTTAATGAAGCTAGAGATGGTACACTTCCAGATAAGCAATCATTAGTTGGTTTACAAAAACTAGCAGCTGCTAACTCTAACGTAGCTACAAGACACATATTGCAAGCTAGTTTATACTTAACATTAAGATCTTGCGAAAATATATCATTAAGAGTTGCTGATGCTTTAATGTTTCCTATGACTAGACAAAGTTTAGCATCTAGCATATCAAGATACAATGTAGGTACTTTAGACGAACTAGCAAGTTTAAATATTCATGACTTTGGTATTTTTTTAGAGTTAGAACCAGAAGAAGAAGATAAACAAATATTAGAAAGTAATATACAGGTAGCTTTAAAAGCTGGTCAAATAGATTTAGAAGACGCTATAGATATTAGGCAAGTTAACAATTTAAAGTTAGCTAATCAAATGCTTAAGAAAAGAAGAAGAGACAAGCAAGCTAGAGATCAACAAGCTCAAATGGCTAATATACAAGCTCAAGCTCAAGCAAACTCTGAGTCTGCTGAAAAAGCAGCTATGGCAGAAGCTCAAAAGCAACAAATATTAACCGAACAAAAAATGCAGCTTGAAAAAGCTAAATCTGATTTTGAGGTTCAGAAAATGGAGAGAGAAGCTCAAATTAAGCAGCAGCTTATGGAGTTAGAGTTTAATTATAACATGCAGTTAACTAAAGCTCAGTCTGAATCTAAAAAGTTAAACGAAGAGCTTAAAGAAGATCGTAAAGACGAAAGAACTAGAATGCAAGCTACACAGCAATCAGAATTAATAGATCAAAGAAAAAATGATTTATTACCTAAAAACTTTGAATCATCAGGTAATGACACCCTTGGTGGATTTGGACTAGAGCAGTTTACGCCTAGATAATTATTAACTATTATATTATATTATGTCAGAAGAAATAAAAGAAACACCAACAGGTGAATTAGAACAAGGTGAGTTTAAGATAAAGAAAAAACCTGGTAGACCAAAAAAGTTTACTAAAAAACAAGAAAACGTAAAGATAGACTTATCTAAGGTTGACAAAGAAGAGGAAGACGTTACAAAAGTTGTAGTTGAAGATAAAAAAGAAGAGGAAGAAGAAAAAGTAGTTGAACAAGTTGAAAGTAAAACTGATGAAGATGTTAAAGAAAACGTTGAAGAAGCTTCATCACTACCTATTGAAGAGATTACAGAAGAAGTATCACAAGAAATAGAAGAAACTGAAAAAGAATTAAAAGAAGCTGTAAGAGACGAAAAAGTTTTAGGAAAACAGCTACCAGAAAACATTGAAAAACTTGTTTCTTTCATGGAAGAGACTGGTGGTACAGTTGAAGACTATGTTAGACTTAACACAGATTACACTAGTGTTGATGATAACGCACTGCTACACGAGTACTATAAAAGAACTAAACCACATTTAAACATAGATGAAATTAACTTTATAATGGAAGATAATTTTTCATTTGATGAAGACGTGGATGAAGAGCGAGATATAAGAAAAAAGAAACTTGCTTTTAAAGAAGAAATTGCTAAAGCCAAAAACTTTTTGGAAGACACTAAGAGTAAATATTACGACGAGATCAAGTTGAGACCCGGCGTTACTCAAGAACAACAAAAAGCTATGGACTTTTTCAATAGATATAACGAAGAACAAAAAATGGTTCAAGAGCAACACGATAAATTTAAAAATAATACTAAAAACTTTTTTAACCAAGAATTCAAAGGTTTTGATTTTAACTTAGGTGAAAAAAAGTTTAGATACGGTGTTAAAGATAAAGACTCTGTTGCTAATAATCAATCAGATCTTACTAACCTAATCGGGAAGTTCTTAGATAATAACGGTGAAATTAAAGATTATAAAGGTTATCACAAAGCTATTTATGCAGCGCAAAATTCTGATACTATTGCCAATCATTTTTATGAGCAGGGTAAAGCCGATGCTATTAAAGATATGATGGCTAAGTCAAAAAATATAAACAATGAACCAAGAGCTACGTCTACTGGTGATGTTTATATAAATGGCATGAAAGTTAAGTCAATTAGTGGTGTAGATAGTTCTAAGTTAAAATTAAGAATAAACAAAAATAAATAATTAAAATTTATCAATTATGGGATTAGACATAAGTAATGCTCCTGGTTTAACACCTCACCATAAACAGATGACTTTGCAAGAGAATTACTTGCAATTTGATTCTGCTTCAGGTGGTGGTACTTTTGCTCAGCAATATCTTCCTGAGTTATATGAAGCAGAAGTAGAAAGATTCGGAAACAGAACGTTATCTGGATTTTTAAGAATGGTTGGCGCTGAAATGCCAATGACATCGGATCAAGTAATTTGGTCTGAACAAAATAGGCTACATGTAGCTTATGATGGCTGTACTAATAATAACGCTGGAACAGTTTTAACAGTTCCATTAGAAGATGGAAAACAATGTGCTGTTAGAAAAGGCGCTACTTTAGTAATGTCTAACGGTGTAAATACTGTTAAAGCTAAAGTTAGAGATGTTTCAGCAGCGAGTGGTAGTGCTGGTTCTAAAACTTGTACTGTAACCTATGATACATACAAAGTTGCTGACGGGACTTCTTTAGGTGCCGCTGCTGCAGGCGCTGTAATCAAAATATTTGTTTACGGTTCTGAATTTGCAAAAGGAACTTCAGGTTTGGATGCTTCTGCTAACACAGCAACTTCTGGAGTTACTGCTATTCAACCAACTTTTACACAATTTTCTAACAAGCCAATTATATTAAAAGACATGTATGAGATTAATGGATCTGATACTGCTCAAATTGGTTGGGTTGAAGTTGCTACTGAAGACGGAACATCTGGATATCTTTGGTATTTAAAAGCTGAGTCTGAAACTAGATTACGTTTTGAAGATTATCTTGAAATGTCAATGGTTGAAGCTGAGAAAAAAGGTACTAGTGGTTCTTCTCAATTAGCTACAGATAAAACTGAAGGTTCTGAAGGTTTATTTGCTGCTATAGAAGATAGAGGTAATGTATATAATGACTTTGCTGGTGCTGCTGCTCCTGGAGCTGGTGCATTAGGTGATTTTGATGCTATCCTTAAGCAATTAGATTCTCAAGGCGCTATTGAAGAAAATATGTTATTCTTATCAAGATCTACTGCTCTTGATTTTGATGACATGATTGGTGCTATGGCTGGATCTAGCTATGCTTCTACACAATCTGCTTCTTACGGATTGTTTGAAAACGATGGTGACATGGCGCTAAACTTTGGATTCTCTGGTTTTAGAAGAGGTTCTTACGACTTCTACAAAACTGACTGGAAATATCTAAATGATGCTTCTACAAGAGGTTCTATTAGAGACATAGACGGTGTAATGATTCCTGCTGGAACTTCTACAGTTTATGACCAAATGTTAGGACAAAACATAAGAAGACCTTTCTTACACGTAAGATATAGAGCTTCAGAAGCTGACGATAGAAGAATGAAATCTTGGGTTACTGGTTCAGTAGGCGGAGCTTATACTTCTTCTTTAGATGCTATGCAACTACATTTCTTATCTGAAAGATGTCTTTGTGTACAAGCTGCTAATAACTTCGTGTTATTTAAGTCAACTGTATAATTATTAACATTTAAAAGAATAGAAATTATGGGATACGTAAAAGTAAAGAAAGCTGCAGGTGCATTTGATCTTGTATGTGCAGAAAATGTTGGTACAGTTAAAGCTTCTGGAACGGGAACTTCATTAAAAATTGCAATAGCATATATTGGAGGAGCTTCTGACAGTGACATTCTTACACTAACTTCTACTAATGATGGTAGTACTGGTGGAGGATTTGTTCAAGCAGATGTTCAGAATTTAGTTGAAGCTATTGGAAAAATTGGTGGAGGATCGGGAACGATTGAAGTCAGTATGTCTAATACTTTAGCTAGTGCTGCGTTAGCTTAATCAAAACAATAATAAGATCCCGCTTCGGCGGGGTCTTTTTTAATTATTATATTATATTATATTATGGAAACAAAAGAAAATAAAAAACCAGAAGCTAAAAAAGCTGAGGTAAAAAAAAATACTTGGGAAGTTAAAGACAGGTATTACCATTTATTACACGGTAAATCACCTTTAACACTTAGGATTAACTCAAGGCATTCAATGAGAAAACCTTTAATGTATTTTGACGAAGAAAAGGGTTATAATAGAGAGTTAAGATACGCTACAAATATGAAAAGTCCTTTTGTAGATGAACAAGTAGGATCTGTGACACTAGGTCATATAGTGTTTAAAGACGGCGTACTTATGGTACCAAAATCAGATATTGCTCTACAAAAAATGCTTTCATTATATCATCCAAATAGAAACAAACTTTACTCTGAAAAAGATGATGTTCAAGAAGCTGTAGAAGATCTTGATTACTTAGAATTAGAAGTAGAAGCTATGAACACCGCTATAAGTATGGATGTTGATCAAGCTGAAGCTATATTAAGAGTTGAAATTGGTTCTAGAGTATCTAAGATGAGTTCTAAAGAACTTAAAAGAGACTTAATGCTATTAGCTAGAGAAAATCCAGAGTTGTTCTTAGATTTAGCTAACGATGAAAATGTAGGTCTTAGAAATTTTGGTATTATAGCTGTTGAGGCTGGTGTATTAAAATTATCTCAAGATCAAAGAACTTTTTCTTGGGCTAGCAATGATCGTAAACTAATGAACGTACCTTTTGATGAAAACCCATATTCGGCTTTAGCCGCTTGGTTTAAAACTGATGAAGGAGTTGAAGTTTACAAAACAATAGATAAAAAGCTTAAATAACAAGTGATAATAAACTAGGGTGGTTTTACGCCACCCTTTTTTTTAAAAATATTAAAATGGCAATAAGCGTAGATACAGTATATAAAACAGTATTACTTATACTAAATAACGAGCAGCGTGGTTACATGACGCCAGATGAGTTTAATAAGATTGGTACACAAGTTCAAAGAGAAATATTTGAAAGGTATTTTGAAGACTTAAACCAACAACTACGTATACCTCAAAGCGATATGGAGTATTCTAATCGCGTAGCCATTACAGATGAAAAAATTGCAGAATTTAAAACTGAATCAGACGCTATTTCCACAGGCGCAAACACGTTTACCTTACCTAGTGATTTATATAGGTTAGGTTCTTTAACATATGAAAGACCTGGTTTTATGCCGGTTGAAGTTCAAAGAGTTGGTAGAGCAGAATTTTACAACATAAGAAAATCTCCACTTACTACACCAACTAATTCAAAGCCAATATATTTATACGAAGATAACAAAGTTGAAATATACCCTAACACTATAGTTAGGGGTATTAAATCTCAATATGTAAAAAAACCAAATGACGTTAGATGGGGGTATGAAATTGGTGATTTAGGTCAATACTTATATACTGAGTACAAGTATAATCCAAATGATTTAGTTTCAAACTCAGTAGTTACAATAAAACAAAATGTTATTAGTGGCTCTACATACTCATCATCTGCAATATCGCAAGACAACACAAGTGGCGATGGTAGCGGAGCTACTTTTTTATTTCAACTAGACAGTGGGTCTGGCTATGTAACAAGCGCTTTAATAAGTAGTATTGGTTCTGGATATAAAAACGGTGACACTGTTTCGTTTGATTCTAGTAATTTTGGAACTACAGGGCAAAGTCTTATACTAGAGTTATCAGATGTAAACTTTATGTCATCTACTACTAAAGGTCGTGTTGACTTTGACTTACACAACTCTGAGCAAGTTGAAGTAATATTAAATGTTCTTTTTTATGCAGGTGTTGTCATAAGAGATCCTAGCATAATTCAAACAGCTACACAAAAAATTCAACAAGAAGAAGTAAACGAAAAATCTTAATAAATGGGACTATTAACAGAAACTAACGCGCAGTATTACTCAGGACAAAAAGATTTTGGACTATTAGACAACATGGCTTCTTTGGGAAGTGAATTATCTTTTGATGTTTCTAGTTTTAACATAGATTTAATAAGTGCCTACGATAACACTGGTCTTCAAACAAGCTCTAACTCTAATTACACTATATATTATAAAGTTGGTAAAAGAGTTACGTCTTTAACAACTTTAAATACTGGATCTGGATATAGTATTGGAACTGTAACACCTGTTACTGGAGGTACTGGAACTGGTTTAACCGTTAAAGTAACCTCAACTAGTGGAGGTGTTGTTATAGAAAAAGCAGGATCTGGCTACACAAACGGAGACGTAATAAGCGTTCCTAACAGAAGTGGTAATTCTGCTGAATACATTTTAGTTGTTTCAGCTCCTGGTGAATATACGGCTTTAGGTGAAGAGTTGTCATATGTGTATAGCAAAAAAGTTTTTTTAAGAGATCCTATTTCAAACGGTTACATTGGAAGTTTTTACATACAATTAAAACAGTCTGCAATAAATAACAACTATGGTAGTTATTCTTACATAACTTTAGATGATATAATAAATAACTTTATAGTAGGCTATGTTGGAGCTGGTAAATTAATATCTAGCTGTAAAAGAACTGATATAATGTTTCATGCTAAAAGAGGTTTACAAGAATTTTCATACGATACTTTAAAAAGTGTTAAATCTCAAGAATTAAACATACCACCTAGTTTATCAGTGCCTATACCACAAGACTATGTTAATTATGTAAAATGTTCTTGGATAGACGACGCTGGTGCTAAACATATTATATACCCAACTAGAGTAACATCTAATCCAACAGAACTATTAATACAAGACATTGATGGTGTGCCAACACAAAATCAGTACGAAGAAAACTTAGAAGCCAACAACTCTCAAGCAGAAGAAAAATGGGCTAACCAAAGTTTAAATGAAGATAGATTAGTAAGTGATTATAGACATCCTAGAGGAGAAATTGTTTTAGGCCAAAGATATGGTTTACAACCTGAGGAAGCGCAGATAAATGGTAAGTTTACTATAAATGAAAGACTTGGTGCGTTTTACTTTACTAGTGACTTAGTTGGTAAGCTTATTATATTTGAATATATATCAGATGGTTTAGCTATAGATGCTGATACTAAAATACCTAAAATGGCAGAACAAGCAATGTACATGCATATAGCTCACGGTGTGCTGTCAGGTAGAGCAAATGTTCCTGAATACGTTATAAATAGGTATAAAAAAGAGCGTTCTAGCGCTCTTAGAAACGCTAAAATAAGATTAAGCAATATTAAGCTAGAAGAAATATCTCAAGTGTTTAGAAACAAAGGTAAATGGATTAAACATTAATTATGCCAGAAATTAAAAATACTTTCCTCAAGTCTAGAATGAATAAAGACTTAGACTCAAGGTTGATTCCAAATGGAGAATATAGACACGGTGAAAATATAAGTATAAGCGCCTCTGAAGGGTCAGATGTTGGTGCATTAGAAAATATTAGAGGAAATACTAGTGTAGCTATCTTTGGAATAGACGATAATGATTTAGAAATAATAGGTCACTACGTAGACACTGCTAATGGAAGAATATTTTTCTTTTTAACAAACAACAATGAAGAAACCAGCCAATCAACACCTGATCTTGTAAAAAGCGGTAGTTCGGTAGACGCAACTTATACTATATCTAAAGATAATGTAGCTAATTACATAACTTATATTCAAGTAGATTCAGACTCTAATATAGTTGGTAACAGCGTTTTAGTAAGTGGTAATTTTTTAAATTTTTCAAAAAATAGTGAAATACTAAACGTTAACCTTATAGAAAATCTTTTATTTTGGACAGACGATAGAAACCAACCTAGAAAAATAAATGTTGATAGGGCTATTTCTGATTCTAATTATTATAGTAACGAAGACCACGTATCGGTTGCTAAATACGCTCCGTTTAAACCTATAAGCTTTATAAAACGCTTAAACAAGCAAGATGAACTTAGTGCTAAAGGAACTCTAAAAAACGAATTAGATGAGTTTTTACCTGCGTCAATATCTTTTCCAGCTGTAGTAGGTAATTTTGATGGAAGAGATTTTCTTAGGTGTAACTCCCCAACAAAAGGTAATAAAAGCGGGCCTTTAAATATTAACAATGTGGAATTTAGTGATTTAACTAATTTCTTAAGCGAAACGCAGGGTCAAGGTAGTTATATTTTTAATTTTTCAGACGGCGTTGGAGGTGTTATAAAAACCGCTTTTAAAGTTCAAGTTAGTATATACGACGATCCAACAGCGTCTAAAGCTTATATAGATTACGTGTCTAGTGATGGTGCTGTATACTTGCAAGATTCAGCAGGTAATGATATAATCTCTCTAGATGGTGTAGGTGATGTTTTAAATTGGAATTTACCAGAAGACTCTAAAGTAAATATATCTTTAAGTTTTAGAAATCCAGATTATGATTCTAACTTTTTAAACGTAGGAGATGAAGATCTGTTAAAAGAAAAATTTGTTAGATTTAGTTATAGGTTTAAGTACGATGATGATGAATATTCTTTAATAGCTCCTTTTTCACAGCATGCTTTTTTACCTAAACAGTTTGGTTATTTTTTAGGTGAAGATGATATCAAAACTAAAGAAACTAGCACTGTAGACTTTATGACAAATCAAGTGACTACAGCTGGTTTAGTTTTTGATCTTCCTTACTCTCCAGATGAAATGTTAAGTAAGATGAAGGTTAAAGAAATGCAAATACTTTATAAAGCTTCTGACGAGCAAGCTTTAAAAGTAATTACTGATATTGATTTAACTAAAGTTGAAAATATAAAAGGCGTACCAAGTGAAGTAGAAATAGACAGTGATTTAACACCTAGCAACCAATCTGGTTATACTTTAAATAAAATATATAAAACAACCGGTGGATCAGGTCAAGACTTAACAATTAAAGTTACAGGTGTAAGCTCAACGTCTGCCGCGACTTCTGTTGAAATAGCTTATTGTGGTGATGGATATAAAATTGGTGATTCAGTTTTTGTAGGCAATAGAGATGGTAACACAAACGACATTTATGTTAAGATAAATAAATTAGGTAATACTTATATACATAATTATAAATCTCAAAAACCTATAAAAGTACTACCAGAAAAAGAAATAGTAAGAGTAAGTGATATTATTCCAATTAGAGCTAAAACGCAAGAAGCTGTAGGAAATAGAATAATATATGGAAACTTTCAACAAACTACAGAATCTTTAGAAAGTTTAAAGTATAATGTAAGTTTTGAGCCAAAATCTTTTTTATCAACCACAGACAGTCCAACAACGCTAACTGGTATTGAACTATTTAATCACACTTTAAAACAAGGTAGATCTTACCAAGTTGGAATAGTATTACAAGATAGATACGGTAGAAGCTCTAATGTTATTTTAGCTAATGATAACGAAGGTTTTAACTCAACTTTTTTTGCACCGTATTTTAACGGAGGTTCAGATCCTTTAACTTGGTTAGGTAATTCTATAAACATACAGTTTTTTGAAACTATAAAAACAGAGAAAAATGGTGATTACGTAGGTATTTGGAGTGAATCTAATCCAATGGGTTGGTATAGTTATAAAGTTGTTGTAAAACAACAAGAACAAGATTACTATAATGTTTACACTCCTGGAGCTGTTAGTGGTAATATAACTTTCACGGGTTGGAAAGATGATCTAGCTTACCAAAAAGAAAAATCAGTTTCTAATATAGCTGTATTTAATAATAATATAAATAAAATACCAAGAGACCTCGCTAATGTTGGCCCAACCGATAATGTTTATTCTTCCAGCACTGAATTAATAAATAGAGTTAGTCAAACAGAATATGAAGAAGAAGGTAGTTTTCCTTTTCTAAACGGTCAAACTAGTTTTCCATATGTTTCGTCTGATATAACAAGTATAAGACCTTTTAGAGAATTAGGTGACTGGACTATATATAAAGGAGTTGATTTACAATACACCACTATTGGACCAGCTTCTGGTCAAGTTACTACCTCTGACGGAACTACATATATATATCCAGGTGCTAGTGGAGAAGTTGATCCTTTCTTTTTAGATAATAATAAAAATCCTATAATAACAACTATATCCACTAATAAAAGAATAGCGTTTAACTCTACAAACCAAGATAGTGGTAAGTTTGCTAAAGAATTAATGGTTTTTGAAACAAAACCTGTTAAATCAAACTTAGATATATATTACGAAACATCAACTTCTGACACTATAGAAAACTTAAACCACGCTATAAGTACTGTATCTACAACTAGTGGTATAGTAGCTGGATTATCTGAAATAACTTTTGATGGTATAACGGAAGATAGTGAGTTTATAAAACCTATATCAAATCAATTTCAATGTGTTGATTTTAATGGTTTACTTTTAAATGACAATTCTATAATTGTTAGATTAACAGACGTGTCTTATATTTCAAACATTACAAATAACTACACGTCAATGAGCTTAAGTGCTAATCCTGGCTCTAATAACGTTCCAAACTATTTGACTGGTAAAGGCTTTAGAGATGGAGATTTTGCTAATTCTGATAAGTCTTCGCCTTTTACTTTAACTAACTTAAACTTGGGAACTGTAGCGCCAGCTATATATCAAATAACATCAAAAAGACCTATAAATAGATTTGAAGCGGGAATAAAGTATAAGTTTAAATTTGATTTATTTCAAAGTGGTTCTTTTGTAATGACTGTTGAGAAAGAGTTTATATTACAAGATATAAAACCTAAAATACACGTTATAGGTGTTCCTTCTAATAGAGAACCAGATTTTACTAATCCAGAAAAATACATGCCAGCTAGATCTGTATATAGAGATTTAAGTAAAATTGATTTAAGTTCAGAGTATGGTCAAAGATTTGTCGAAACTTGGAACCATTGGGATTTTTGCTTAGACCCTAATGGATGCGTAATAGAAACGTACGGCGAACCAGGATCTCCTGGTCAACCACACGCTCAAGATAGGACTGAATTTGGTGGGGATGGCCAACCACGATGGAGAGATTTTCCTTACAAATATGGTAGTTTAATACCTTTAAACGCTCGTAAAGATAGTAATGGAAATCATTTAGATGCACTTATTTTAGACAGTTCTGGGGCTAACGGTGGTAGAAATTGGGATGCTAAAATAAACCACGTAAGTTCTACTGGTGGCTCAACCTCGGCTCCTACACCTGATGATAATAATGGTAATGATTTTAAAAGCAGTGTATGCCCAGGTTTTTTCGTGTATTCAGATACAAAAACTGGTTACAGAGACTTAATGAGCTCTGCTTATAAAGGTCCAACTACAGCAAATGGGTTATCTTCAAAGGGCACTAAAGTAGCTACAATAGTATATTCAAGTAATGGCCTTGAGCAAATACCTGTAAATAATGATGTCATCTGGCAGTATGATCCCGGCAATAGCGCAAGTGATTTTGTGGTTGATCCTGATATTTACGATTTAGACGCTGTTATAAGAAGAGCAAGTGACTTAAGTAGAGGTATAAAAAATTATCCTAGATATAAAAACACTAGATTAAATTCTGATAGTGGTAGAAATCAAGTAGTTAGAAGAAGTACTCAAAATGGCAATGCTTTTAAAAGTAGTATAAAAAGATCAAGCAATTTAGAATATAAAATAAAGTTTGGCTACTTACAAGGTTGTAAACACTTTGGCGGGGAAAGAGGTACTTTGGTACAGTACGTAGGTGACCCAATAGCTGTTTTTGGAGAACATCCAGAAGGTTTCTTTGGGTATACTGACTCCGGTGGAATTTTAAACTATGACAAGGATGATCCTGATATAGTAAATGCTCCTAACATTTTATACGACAAAGCTAACGCGTTTTACGAAATTAATAAGGTAATAAATTGGTACGGTTTTACAACTGTAGCAAGTAAAGACAGTGGTGGTCAATTATCTTGGGGTCAATTTCAAAATAACATTAATCCAGCAAATCCTGGAGTAGGTTTTATTTACGATACTTCCAAATGGTCTAACACTTCTGATACAGACTTTCCTGATGGACAATTAGCTGATGATGGAGATGGTATTGGTAGAAATATACCAATATTGTATTTTAGAAGTTCTAATGATAGTAGTAACACTCCATTTAACAATGACAGTGGAGATGGGGCGAGATTAGTTACACTGTGGATAACGGCAACTGAATATAGAGATAGTGGCGTAAAAGTTGAATCAGACCCTTATGTTATAAAGTTTTTTCTAAACACTTAATTTTATATTATGAATTATAAATTAGAAGTAAAATACTACAATTCTTTCTGGTTAAAACAAGCTACAACACCTTTGTTAGTTGATAGTAGTGGTGGAGGAGCTGGTTATTTTAAAGTTTTTCCTGGTTTTCCATGGATTACAGACAATGACCCAAATGTTTTTAGAAGTGAAAATAAAGCAGATAAAATATATCCAAACTGGCCTATACCAAGATTTGGTAATCAACCTGGTTATTTTAAATCTAACTCAAACAATTCTCCTAATGGTAATTACAATAGAGCTTCTGGATCTAACTGGGTTATTGAAGAGTCTAGAATAAAAGGTGCTTTTAATGGCAATACTGTTGACTTAGGTGTTAGAGCTTATTTAAGAGAAGATAGTAATTTAGCTAAAAAAAGAAACAACGCTTTAATATACTCAGGTATATTTAATTCTAATACTAATGTAAATAATACTAATGTTTTTTCTATAGCAGAAGACATAACTAAAGCAGTAGATCCACACAACGGCTCTATACAGCTTATATACGCTATGGATAACAACTTGACTATATTTCAAGAAAACAAAGTAAGTACTGCTTTAATAGATAAAGACGCTATTTACTCTGCTGAAGGATCTCCTATGACAACTCAATCAGATGTCGTTATTGGCCAAGTAACACCTTACAACGGTGAGTATGGTATTAGTAGAAATCCAGAGTCATTTGCATTATTTGGTTTTAGAAGATATTTTTCTGATAAAAATAGAGGGTGTATATTAAGGTTATCAAGAGATGGTATAACTGAAATATCTAATTATGGTATGAGAGACTTTTTTAGAGATGAAATGGCTAACGTTTCAGATTTAAATACAGAATACAGATCTTCTGATTATCAACTTTCTTTAACTTTTAGGTCATCGAGCACACTTGCTAGTAACTCGTCGTTAAATGACAGTGAATTAGGTGATTATATAGTTTTAAATTCTACAATAAGTCAAGATGATAGTATCAACGGTTGTTTGTTAGAAATAAATAAAAGCTATCCTAGTGGTAATTGGATCAAGCTAGACGCTAAAGCAACTACTACTGGAGCTAGAACTAATAATCTAACAGGTATAAAAGAAACTTTAGTTTTTTTAAATAAATCTATTAACATTCAACCAACTAATGGTGGCACTGGAGAAGTATACGTTAGATTTATGCATGTTAAGCACGATGCTATAAAAGGTGGTTTTGACAACTACAAAGATAACTACTTATTATCTATACAAAAACACTCCGGAAGTAAAACAAATGACGAAGCAAGTGATAACTATAATACTCTTAGTTTTGATGAAATATCTCAAGGTTGGACAACTTTCTATACGTTTAGACCAGGTTTAATATTTAGTTTAAAAAACAACTTTTATACTACTAAGGAAAACGAGGTTTATAAACACTACGGCAGCACTGATAATCACAACTCTTTTTACGGTGCTGAACCAGTAGCTTCGTCTATAGAGTTTGTTTTTAATGGCAATCCATCAATAAATAAAAACTTTAAAACAATAAGTTATGAAGGTAGTAACGGTTGGCAAGTTGAAAGTTTTAGATCTGACTTTACAGATAATACAAATTCAAGTCTTAGTGACACTACTAATGGTGTTAGAAGCTATGAGGAAGGTGTTTATATTGAAAAAGGAGTTTCTTATAGAGTTGGTTTCGACAGGAAAAATAACAAATACGTAGCTAGATTAATTAACGCATCTCAAGCTAAAAATGGAGAGGTTAATTTTGGTTCATCTATAACTGGTATAAAAGGATTTTTTGGCGTTGTTAAATTATCTACTGACGCTACGACTAATGTTGGAAAAATGAAAGAGTTGTTTGCGGTATCAACAGATTTTGTAACACATAATTTATAATAAAATGGGAGATGGTAATTGGAAAAAATTTTTAACGCCTGAAATGATTTCAGGAGTAGCTCAAGCTGGAGTAGGTGTATACAGTTTGTTTCAAGCTAGTGACACTAAGGAAAGAATGGAGAAGCATTTAGGAGATATAGATGATATAGTTGGTAAAAGACAACAAATTGTAAATCCATATCAAAATATAGAAAACCCTTATAAAAATCTACCTGTAGCTACTCAAGCAGCTGAAATGCAAGCTGAAGAAGCTGATATATCACTAGCTAATACTTTAGACACTTTAAGAGCTACTGGTAAAGGAGCTGGTGGTGCTACTGCTTTAGCACAAGCCGCTTTAAAATCTAAAAATCAAATATCAGCAAACATCGAAAAACAAGAAGTTAATAATGCTAAATTACAAGCCAAAGGTCAATTAGAAGTTGATATGGCTAAGAGTAAAGGAGAGTATATTAGAGCATCAATGCAAGAAGAAAGAGATGCAGGAGAACTTAAAAGACTACAAGATCTAGCAGATGCTGAGTCTCAATTAAGAGGTGAACAAGTTGCTAGCGGTATACAAGGTATAGCAGGAGGAACTGGTGATATTGTATCTCAATTTATTAATCCTTCAAACCCTTAATAAAATGGCAACAAGTAGAGGTTTAAATGTCGCAGGAGCTGTATTAGCTGGATTAGGAACGTTTGATAAAAAAATATCAGATAGAAAAGAAGAAGTAGAAACGTTTACAACAGAGAGTGGTGACAGACACCAAAAACAGTTGGATGACTTAAAAAAAATAGAAGCTATAGATGATGATTTAGCTGTTAACACTCTTCAGGATGCTTTTGCAAAGGAAATAAAAAGATTGCACGAGCTTGATATAGAATCTTTTGATGGGGATAGAAGTAAGTATAACGCTGGAGTTAGAAAACTTAACACAGCAATGGACGATTTTTTAAAGTTTCAAGCAGGTTATGGTCAAGATATTGATGCTTACGATGGTATGAACGACGCTTCAAGAAAGATTAACATCAGAAGATCTACACAGAACACAGGAGATAGACCTAAGTACTTAACTATGATACAAAACCCTGGAAAAACTACATATAGTTATAGTCCAGGTAAAGGATTAATAGTTTCAAACGGTGATTTAAATTTTCAAGCAAGTAAGTTTACTAACGCAAAAACAAATAAAGGTTTTTCATCTGTTGACTACATAACTGACTACACTAAAGAGCTAGACGATATTATTAAAGAAACCTCTGCTAATTTAGATGGTTTAGAAACGGTTGAGACTATAACAGAAAAAACAGATGATGGTAGCGTTGTTAAAAAATACAAAGATCCAACTAAAGCAGCTGATGAGTTTAGAAAAATATTAAATCAGGAAGACAATGCTAAAGTTATAGCAATGGTTAATGAAGATAACTTTCAAAAAATTGTTGATCAAAGCGGTGATAGAGTCTATGATCCCAACAGCGATTTTGATGAAACTAAAGAAGCAATTATAGATTACTTAGTTGAAAAGAAATTTCCTGGAGATGCTAAGAAAAGACGTATGACTGCTAAGTCTACAACTGTAGATAAGACAACTGATAAGAGCGATAAAAAAGATAAAAATAAAATACCTGATTATTCAAAGTGGATAGATAAAAACATGTACCAAACTGACGACAAGGGTGATAAGTTTTTACTTTCAACAGCTAGAAAAGAATTCTTTAAAAAATTAATAATGGATAATCCTAAATATTATGCACTTGGAAAAAGCGCTGGGTATGAGGATGATCCAGATGGTCTTTATCAAAAGGTGGGTAATAGGTTTGTTAAATATGAAGTTACAGAAGATGAATTAAAAGACCCAAAGTGGGTCAATTCTCAACTACAAGGTAGAAGATCAGACAACGTAACGCAAATTACAGCTGCTAAATTTAATTAAAACAAAATAGATGAATCCAGAAGCTTTACAATATAGTTACGATTTATTTAAAAAAGATGGTTACTCGGGTACTTTAGAGGATTACGAAGATTTAATATCTACTAACAACGATGCTGTTAATCATTCTTTTCAATTATTTTCATCAGATGGTTATAATGGTTCTATAGAAGATTTTACTTCTTTACTAATTGACAAACCAAATAAAGTTGAAACTGAAGTTGTAACTGAAGCTGATACAGAACCTGAAAAAGAATTAGTTGCTGAGATAGTTCCAGAGCCAGAGATTAAAAAAGATGGTAGATTTAATAATTATGTTAATGAACTTTCTAATATATCAATGAGCAAGGCTAGTGAAGATTTAAATCAACAGTGGAGATCTGAAGCTGAATCTAAACCATCGAACTTTAGTAACTTGTATGGTTTGGTAGATGTAGATTTACCTTGGGGAGATGAAAAACTACCATGGGAAAACAATATAGATTTAGCTTCTAAAAGTTTAAAAAGTCAAGGTAAAGAGTTAAACGAAGCAAGCGTTAAGGAAGAAGCTATAAATATCTATATCAAAAATAAAGAGTTAGAATGGAAAGAGTCTCAAGCTGATGAAGTGTTAGAAAGATTTGAGGCTGAATATGGTGTTGATAGGCTTGAAGATGTTGGAAGTGTCGTGGAGTCTGTTAGCCAGTATAGTATACCAGGTATGGCTTATAAAGCTATTAAAGGTGTTAGAAACTTATATGATCAAGAATTAACTGAAAAAGAAAAAGAAGATAAAAAAACCAACTATTGGGGTTTTATTGCAGATCAACTTTACAAAAACTTTGGAACTGATCAACAAAAAAAATACTACGACAATAGAAGTAAGCTTTATGAAGAGCTAGAAGTAAAAGAAAAAGAGTTAGAAAAAGAATATAGAGATAAGACATCAGATTTAATATCAAGAAGACAAGATATAGATAAGTCTATAGGTGACATAGAGAGGTACAATAAAAGATTTAAAGAAAAAGACTCAACGCTTACGCAGGAAGATTTAAATGCTTATAATGCTTTAGTTAATGGAACTAATAACCAAATTGAGTTATTAGAAAAAGATGTTAAAGAATTTACGGAAAGTCCTATAGCTTCTAATGATATTAACACAATAAAAAACTTAACTTTAAAAACCTATGACAACTTAGATATTGCTAATAACAATATTAGTTCTTCTATAATAACTTTAGGCGCTGGTTTAGCAACTTTACAAAATGAGCTAAGTGTTCCAGAATTGATAAAGTGGAGTGGTGTTGATATAGGTAAGGAAGAAGATTTAGATAGAGTATTTGGAAAAGAAGATAACTATATAAAAGAAGCTGTTGGATATTGGGGTAAAATAAAAAACTCTAGATCAGAAGCTATTAGTGCTGCTCATGAATTTGGCGCTGCTGTTAAAGGTCAAAACGCTAAAATGCCTAGTATAGGTGAGGTAGAAAGTTTATCTGATTTTGGGATGTATGCTTTAGACTTGGCTTCAGGTCAATTAGTTAATACAGCCGTTACAATAGCACTACCTCCAGTAGGCTTAGCTGTTTTAGCTGGTAGTGCTGCTGGTGGTAAAATGTATGAAATGAATAAAGAAATAGATGGTATTAAAAATTCTGAAGGAGAATATATAGTACCACCTAAAGATATAAACGCGTTACAATATTTCACTACAGCTGCGCTATACGGTGGTGTAGAGTATGCTACTGAAAGAGTTAGTTTAGGTATATTGAAAGGTGTTGGTAAAAATGTTAAAAAAGCTTTTAATTTATCTGGTAGTGAACTTACGCTTAAAAATTTAACTAATGCTAAATCTTGGGCTAATTTTGGTTATGATTTTAGTAAAAACAGTTTTAAAGAAGCTGGTGCTGAAGGAATAGTGCAGTTAACTAACAATTTTGCTGATATAGTAATACTAGATAATGAAAATATTTCTATGCTAGATGGTATGACTGATGCTATGGCTGCTGGTTTTTTTATGGGTAACATGTATCAGTCTCCGGCTTTAGTAGCTCAAGTAACACAATCTTTTTCTAGTGAATCTGAATTAGCTAAAGCAAATGCTTTAAACAAGCAGTTAGTGGAATTATCAAAACAAAGAAATGAAGTATTAGGAAAAGGTGGAGATGCTGGAGCTATACAGTCTAGAATAAGTAATATATTAGACCAACAAATGAAAGCCATGAACTTAGTTCAACAAAGAACTTTAGACATGTCGCCTAGTGATCGTCAATCAATGATTGATCAGTATGTTGAAGAGCATAGTATAAGAGCAGAAGTAGATCGTATAAACGAAAATAAAGATTACAGTAAGGAAGTTAAAAAAGAACTTGTATTAGAACAAAGAGATAAACTAATAAAATCAAAAGCAAAAAGATCAAGAATTATAGCTAACTCAACTATAATAGCTGATAACAAAAGAGCTTCTGATCTAGCTAGAGATATTAGAATAAAAAACAATACTTTAGGCGAAGTAGAAACTATAATAGCTGATAATAACGAGCAAGGACTAGCTAAAGGTTTGGAATATATAGATAAAACAGATAAAATATCTGATGAAAAAAAATCTAAAGTAAAACAAAAGTTAAAAGAATATTTTAACGAAGCTGACAAAGAGTCTAAGGGTGATAACTCTATTATCAACGGATTTGCTTTTGGTGATAACCTAGATTTAGGCGATGGTGAATTAGTAAATTTACCTATGACATTTGCTGTTAGTAAAGAAAACGCGTCTGTTGTTTCTCACGAACTTGGGCATATGACTGTGTTTAAAGCGTTTATGAATAACAACCCTAATGCTGTTAAATTGGTGGATGATATGGTTAACTACATAGGTAAGAATTATAAAAAACTTGCTGATGAAGTTAATGAAATAGAAAATAGGTATAAAGGTAAGTCAGAAGCTTATATAGCTGAAGAAAAATTAGCTGCGGTAAGTGATTTTATGCGTAAAAACAATATAAAAAGTGATAGAACTTTACGTAATAAAATATTTGGTAGATTTCAAAAGATAAACGATGGTAAAAACCAAATAGAAAACGGGCAAGACGTTTTTGATATGGTAAGAAGTTTTAATGAATCTTTTGAAAAAGGTGAGTTAACTGGACTAGCTGAAACTGTTTTATCAAAAGCTGACCTGTCAGCTGTTGAAGACTCTGATCAAAAGTTTTCTAAAAAAGCCTCTGACAATGTACAACAAATATACAAAGAACAAGGTGTTGGTGGAGCATTAGATATTATAAATGAGTTTAAACCTATTGTAAACAAAATAGTACAAAGAAGAAGTGAAGCTCCTGGTTTTGATCGTCAACTACTTACTGATGAAATAGAAACTGGTAAAGGCGGTATATTAGATTTAATAACAAAATATAAACCTGAATCAAGTGTTCCACTTGCGGCTTTTATAAATAAGTATTTACCTGTTAGAGCTATTGAAGCATCGAGAAGAGTGTTAGGTGAAGTATTTGAATCTGATATATCTGAAAGAGTTGATATAGCAGAGCCAACGTCTAAAGTAGAAGAAGTTGAAATAACTGAAAAAACTAAAGAGCCTACTAACTTAAGAAGAGCATTAGATATAGAAGAGGGTGGAAAATTATATAATAAAGTAAAAGAGGTTGTTGCTAAAACTTTTGGAACTAAAATACCTGCAGCTACAGATCCTGCTTTTAAAAAGAAATTACAAGATACTTACGCTAGTGAATTAATGTCTGATGTTAAAGACTTAATGGGTAAACCAGGTAGTGATAAGTATAAAACGTTTTTACAAGAGTATGGCGAGC
>Ga0208157_1000443_pt1 | contig 22749 bp, 19 predicted proteins | sample 5_EtaG_FD_184077 | JGI IMG/M metagenome (GOLD analysis project Ga0208157, IMG submission 184077) | Marine viral communities from the Subarctic Pacific Ocean - 5_ETSP_OMZ_AT15132 metaG (SPAdes) (version 2) | ecosystem: Environmental > Aquatic > Marine > Oceanic | place: Pacific Ocean | collected...
CGCCGTTTTCGTCAATGTTACGCCCCACGCCTACAGTGATCATGTTTTCTGAACACTTATATGCATGACTACGCACACCTTCATGGCGCTTCAACATTCCTATTAACTGAATACCCATTACTTCTCCCGGCTTACGCCCTGTACCTTTTCGTATGATCTCATCGCGCCTAAGCCCAACATTCCCATCATAACGGGTACAAGTAGTGTGGTGTCTATCTCCGGCACTTCGACCCAAATGCCAAGTATGTTTGAAAGAATCGTATTGTATAAAAGACCCAGCGCACACACCCAACCGATACAGGGTCTCCATCCGCTAACAAATATACTATGGTGCGCAGCCTCAACCTTGTTTACTTCTAACTGGCCTTTAGCCAGTTCCTGCGCATGTCGCTCTGCCATTGTCGCAATCTCGTGCGCCAACGCATTCTTCTGGTCTTTGTCCTCAATTACTTTATCTAGTAGTGAGGTAGCTGGGCCTATGAGTGATCCTAGTATGCTCATTCTGCCTCCCTGTCTTCTCTACGAAGACGCTCAGTAATCAGCCGTGTTGTCCTGCCAGCCTCTACAAGCGCTGCATATTTCTGCCTATAGTCCTCAAGCTTAGAGTTGTAATTCTTAACTCTGCGCTGACGCTCGGCGCGTGACAGTGTTTGGTCTTTCAGAACCCGACGCCTTGCTGCGAGTACATCATTACGCTCTTTCTCCAAATACGTTAACGACAATCTTATTTGTCTAGGATCTACATTGGTTACGTTTAAACCAATCATACGCATCAATGCTTGACCCATAGTGTCGCCATCAACACCGCTAGCTTTTTTACCGCCGCGCAATGCGGTGTTTAGTTTAGATACTGCACCGTATTCTGTGTTCAAAAATCCCGGCAAGACATATTGATTAGCCGCCCAAAACATAGCGTCGGTAAGCTTCCCACGCTTATAGAATGGGCGCTCCATAGCGTTTTCTATGTACATAGGATCTGATGGATTGACTATCGGACGCTGTGTAAACGGATCAAGATTCTGTGATGCGCCAAACAACGACCACGCAGGGCCACCAAACATGCCCACTAATGAGGTTACATCTTTAACGCTGAAGCCCTGATCTTCTGCTGCCTTTGTGCCTGTTGCAGTCTTAACACCAGCGGCTAGGTTTGCTCCTAGGCCAGACAGCGAACCCCAAGGATACAGATAGCTTGTGTCCATAAACTGCAAGCGACCTTGCGCATCTCTAGCTGGCAACGGTATGAGGCCGGGATTGTTCCTTAAATAATCAGGCAACGCCTTTTTAACTTGATCGTACTCATCATCGTCTATATCAAACATCGACATAAACAATGACGGCAGTGCATAGCTAAGGGCGACATATGGCGCAAACTTAGTTGGGTTGCGCAATGCAGTCTTTGCCAATACTGGTAGAACTTTGTACTGGAACGTAAGGAATGGGATACCCAAGGGGCTTTGTCGCAATCCACGCACAACCTGTGGGACATCAGAGTAATCAAACAGATACTCTTGAGCCTTCAAGAATGCATCGTCTGCCGAGCCGCCCTGTCGCTCCATTACATCTATAGCTATTGCAGTCTTACCTACAACCTCAATGCCTTGATATATGTTGCTGGCTTTATTTGCCAATCGCGTCCATGTGTTCAGCTTGAGCCAACCCAACAGCCCAATATCTTTTGCATCAACTGACTTCAAGAATTCAAGCATGTCATCGGACATCTGCATAAGCTCTTGATCAGTAAATGATGACTGCTGTACTCCCCGCTTCAACATCTCTGCGAAGTGCTTAGAGTTTTCAAAGTCATTGTTTCTGTACGCAACGATCTCTCTCGCAGCCTCAATCATGCGAGGAAGAACGCGATGGAATGGTACACCTGACAGGTGAATCAGTATGGCGTTACTGAAAGTGTTACGCGCAATAGTCGGCGGGTTGAGCGGAACCTTAATGGTTTTCCAAACAGCCGTAAATTTGCGGCCCTTAGACATGAGATTAACGTATGCCTCATCGCCCACGTTGAGCATTGCGCCTGATGAAACGACATCATCATAGATCTCTGTTCGCACTAACCGTCCAGCAAGCAGACCATATTCTCTCGTTTTAGGAACGCGCTTGTATTGATTGCCGTACTGCTGGAGGGCAACCGATATATCCTTATTAGGATCAGTCAAGTATTCCGATAGGCCGCGCTCTTCAAACGTGGTTATTACAGCCTGTTCCATTTGATCTGCATCATTGCGGAGTCTTGCTGCTCGCTCTGGTTCTGCTGATTCTAGCGCCGTTGCTATGTCACGCAGCGTCTGCACTTCGTTTATAAGATAAAAGCCGCTGACATTAGATGGCTGTCCGTTCTCATCTGGCGGGCCATACGGAACCAGAAACTGATCGTCATTAGTAGTCCAGTTCTTGTTCTCAGATACAGAGTTCATCCACTCTATAAACTGCAAGTCCCTTACTGGTCGCTGTATGGCGCGAGAAACTAGGAACGCAGGATCAAGCTCATTGATTGCGCCCAACGCCTCTTGTGCTTCTGGATCTAAATCTTTTCTTTGTTTGAGATAGCTGAACTTAGCGTCCCGCTTATCCTCAAGTACATGCTTCAAGTACATACGCGGCAAGTATGACCGCTTGTTCTCAAAGTATGTCTTGGCTGGTAGCAACCCAGCATTCATAAGCTCACCACCAAGACGCTCAATCATGTCTTTAGCTTTAAACGCTGCTGAAGCTGCCCGGTTGTCTAGCGCTTGAAGCTGTTTAAACAGTGCATCTTCTTGAGAAGGCTCACCTGTAGTCATGTACTGGTAGATAGTGCTACGCAAAAGCTCCGTAGATTGTCGGTTCTTTGAACCCTTACGGGTCAGGAACTTGTTGCCAATCTCATCTCTAAGGTATTCAGCGATCTTAGAGGATCGCGCCACAACGCCAAGGTACTCTGCTCGTGACAGGTAAAACTCTTTCTTATCTGGCATCGCCCTTAGTGTATTGAAGAAGGGCAAGTTGTTGATGAAGTCTATTCCGTTCTGACGGGCGTTCTTGAATACGCCTCGCAAGTCATCGGTGCCTTTGTTTGTAGCCTCTACGCGATCATTCTCTTTACGGGCATAGTATATTTCTGATGCTTCTTGCAATTGATCTGATGAGCGCATGTCATCAGTGATCTCAAATGTGCGTAACTGGTTTCTCTGGGGAGATGTGGCAATTGCATATCGTTGTGTTACTTCACCAAAGTCTTCTGCTGAAAACTCTGGATCTCTATCCCTATAGTAATCTTGTGTCGCATCGCCTTCGATCAGCGCTGCTTGTAGGGCTTTTGCTTCTGCCGTGTCTTGCCCTATTGGTCGGCTACGGCTACCAGCAGAGGCAGCAGGATCATCGGTAATGTCAACAATTGTTGCTTCTTCAAAAGGAATAACATCGCCCATCCCTGTAAGCTCAGTATTTCCTGTTCCGACGTATAAACGCTTATTTTTATTTGTGCGCTTTATCTCATCTTTAGCATTCTTAACTTGCTTTCTTGACGTTCCAAGCAGTCGAGCCATTGCATCCTGCAAAAACTCTGGCATTTTTTGGTCGTAAATATTTTCAAACCCACCACCCACAGGCAAATCAATAGCGCCTGTGGTTCTGTCTTTGGCTTGCCGTATAGCAGGAACATCAAGCAAGCTTTCCGATTGAGCCTCTTGCGGGGTGAGCTGCTCTCCTCGCTCCTTCTTTGCTTTGAGTTGCTCTAGTTGAGTAATCTTTTCTTGTACGAAGGACACCAAGTTTGAAGCATAAAATCCTGAACTCGTACCCATCTCATCCAATACAAGTTTGGATATGTTTTCTCCAAGCCAATCGTTTACGTTGAGATTGATTGCGTTATCAAACGATAACCTAGAATCCTTATCGCCTAACTCAATAGTGCCTCTGTAAAAACTGCCAGAAAAATACTCGCCTTCATTACTCACGCCCTCTACTGGCTGCGTATATGAAGCAAGAATCTTCTTTGGTATTAGCGGGTTTCGCTCTATAAGCGCTTGCGCCATTGACAGCGCAACAACATCATCAGATAGGGCTTCTGAAGACTCGTCAAATTCTGACTTAATAGCTCTCTCTGCTGCTTCCAGATCAAGATAAGTAGAACGCGCCAACAAATTTGATGTTTTTTGCTTGGCACGCGGATTAAAAAGATCTTCAACCCGCTCAAAAGCTTGGCTAATTGCCTGATCAGCATATTGACTTTTTTCTTCCTGCTCTTGAAATGCGTCTTGACCAAGGGGCATTCCACCTAAAGCCTCTGCTTGAGGAAAGGATAGGTCTTGATTTATATCTAACTCTACTGGAGTAAGTAACCCTATGTTTTCATTAAGCCGCGCTAAAACGTCTTCTTTGAAAAGAATAATGCCATCCTCTTCCATTGCATCAATTTCTTTGTCAGTAAATCCTAGATCCTTAGCGCCACCCAGTTCATCTCGGACAACCCTAAACAACACAGAGCCATCTGGGTTCATGGTTGAAGGCCGCATCACCTTTTTAGGCAATGCATTTAACACCAACCCATCAATGTGTTCTTTTATACCGTTGCGATAACGCTCTACTTGCATCTCGCTATTTGATATTGCTATTTGATCATAGCCATTTTTAACAGCCATCTTTGTAAGCATATCCATAGCAAATGCTAGGCGTTGATTTTCGTTTTTAAGCGGAAGATCAGGGACTGTTATGCCATAAACTTTATCTTTGTATCCATCAACAGCTTGTCGTACTAGCTGTTTTTCTTCCCTGTTTAAACGGTCAAAGTTGTCTGATGAAATCTGGCCATTAAGATACATATCTCTTGCTGCAAGCGCCTTCATCTGGGTTTGGGCGCTTTGGTGGAGATCCGACTGAATCTCCTCAACAACAAGAACCATAGACCCATCATCTAAAATAATGTCTGACACTCTCATGTGCATAAGAGGGTTTCGTATATCTGGGAAGTGACTGTGATACCAGCCGTCTCCAGCCACTGAAGGCACAGCTAAAACAATTTCTCTGTAGTTTTGTTCTTGCTTTGTAATTGGAATAGCTATTTCGTTTTGTGGTATTTCTCTGCCGCCCATCGTTGTATAGGCATAATAAAAGTTAGGCTGGTCTACATCTAATGGATCTATGCCGCCTTCAGAACCAAGGCTAATTTCTGTTACTATCGAATCTGGGGTTATTGATACGGCGCGTTCTTCTGTTTCTCGGAGCTGCTGACCTTTGTAGCTATTTTCTACAAGAATTTGACCAAATAACCTTTTATCAAATCCAGAATTTGGATCTTTAATTTCTAAAGTCAACGCTTTAACAAGCTCTTTACGCTGACCATCAGTAGGTTCAGCAAATACACTGATTTCATTTAGCGCCGATTGAATACTTTGTGGTAGTGCTGGGCCATCTACAGACTTATTAGGCACGCTGTCGTTAGTTGACAGGTACATCTTTAGTGGCTCAATAACATTCATTGCAAACTTGTTGAGGCGCAACCCAACCATTGCTTGATTGGCTACCTGATTAAATGCTTGGTTGTTTCTATCTTCTTGTAAAGCCGCTCGATACGCAGCCTCAGATCCTGTGCCATCACCGCGATCTATTGGCCTTCCATAAACCTGTATTTCAACAATCTGCTCAATGTCAGACACATGATCTAACAACTCCTGACCTGATACAGCCTTATCTTGGGGCAAGGTTGCCAAGAATGACGCGAGCCTAGAGTCGTTAAACTCCTCTATCTTAGTACCTTGGAGTATTCCTGATAGCTGATCTTCGCCTTTGGCGTTCTTTTTAATAGTAGCCCACGCTTCTGGCAACGCTTTCTGTGATGCTTTGCCCTGCAATGTGCCAACAAGTCGAGACTTTATCTGTGGCCTAGCTTCTGTTACTGCGGCTGCTGGCCCCTGCTTTATCATGTAAAGCGGTGTAGATGCAGATAGACCTGTCGCATCAAACTGGCTTGTTGCTTGTGGTAAGCGCCTTCCTACGCGACCTTGGCGTATCTCCTCAAAGACTTGCTCAATCTCAGCGGGTCTGCCTTCCCCAGCAAATGAAGCCTTAATCTGTTTAAACAGCTTTGCAATCTTGCTGAATACCCTACGGAGTCCGGGGTTGAACTCTTTTGGCACCTTGCCATCTACGTCTAAGCCGCGATTGTATAATGCAGAGCCATACGCTATTAGCTCGTTAAGCTTTCGCTCCGGTGTAAGCCCATCAAAGGCGCGACCATACTCTGTTGCGCCCAAGTGATTGGATACAATGCCCTGTAACCTATCTATGTTGGCCGCAAGATCTGCCTTATCTTTATCTGTAAGGTAGTTGTTGTTGTACAGAAAGTGCGTGGCTTCGTGGTATGCGCGGTTTTGTGGGTCAAGAAACCCATCAGCTAATGACACGGCTACTATGTTGCCAGCCTGTAATCCCAATGCTTCTTCCATTGGGTATACAACGCCATCAATCTCTACTTCGTTTTGATTTGCTTCGCCGCCCCTACTAGGCCCATAAAGCTGGCTAGCCACCACCAAGTTAGCTTCTGGGGCAATAGAGTTTACTATCGCCTTAACTCGGTTGAAGTCGTTTATATCTAATGGCGCTTTGCTTTTAACAATTCCCGGCCCATCAGGAGTTGCAGTGACCTGAGTCCCTTGTACAACACCAGTATCTTGAAGCCCTTCCTTGCGAAGAAAATCAATGTCATCAAGATCAGACATTTCGTCTTCTTGATTTGCAGCCTCAATAAGATCTTCATTCGTTTCCAAGGCATCCAATGCCCCGTTGTGATCTTTTCCTTGCGCCCTTTGTTCGTTGTAGGCTGCTAAGGCTAGCCCCTGCAATGATTGAGATGCAGTTTTTTCGCTCAACAATAATGAATTAACAAATACCGCAACGTCATTTTTTTCTTTAGCGCTTAATGCTTTTTGTTTTTTAGTCTGTAGACGCTTGGCTGGCTTTGCTTCTGGCTCCGCTTCCACTACGACTTCTGGCTCTGCCTCTACTAAAACCTCTGGAGTCGCATCAGCTTCTGGCGTAGGCACTGGAAAGCCTTCTAGCCTTTCCTTCATGCCAACAATGTTGACTTCTGGTGTGGCTACTTCGGGTACATCAAATTCGCTTCGGCCATCTTTATTAGCCGCCTCACCTCGCTCTTTGACTGACTGCCGCACCAACTGACCCAAACTACGAATCTCTGAGTCAGAAAACTCTCCTTGCCCACGGTCAAGATACTTGCGTAGCTCGCCCATGATCTGATCATCTGCTTTGGATTTGCTTCTTGGGTTGCCGACTATGTACAACGCCTTGTCTAGTTGCGACTCAAAGACAGGCATTGCGCTTTTATATCGAGGCTTAGAGTCCTCTACTGTCTTAGATTGAAATGGCTCTTGGGTTGTTTGCACCTCTGGCGCGGCTTCTATTTCAGGAGCGGCCTCTACTTCAGGCGCTACCTCTACCTCTGGAACAGCCTCTGGCTCTGCTGGCGGGATTACGACTTCATCTTGGTCTTCGTCTAAGGCTTCCTCAAACGCAGGGGCAGAGCCGTCTACGGCCTCTGTAGTCGGCCCTAACGCCTGTTTAATCTCATCGGCTTCTGCTTGCCTTGCTGCTTCATCAGCCACCCGCTGCTGCTCTGCTGCTTCTGCTTTAGCTTTTTGCGCGTCTTGATAGCCAAACGCTTTATCCATTAACTGCGCTTTTTGCGCATTATCTAGGTCAGCTAGTGATGCACCTTCTGCCCCAGCAACTTCATCAATCAGCCCCGCTTGCGCCTTCTTGGGAACCCTACCGCGTTTAAACGCTGCCTTTATAGCCTTGTCTTCTATGTTGTCGTAGCGCTCAACATCTTTGTCACCGGCTACTCTGCCAATAACAGTGTCAGTATCGTCACCAAGAATACCGCTAATAATTGGATCGCTTGCTTCATCTGCGTTCTCTCCAGAATCAATGACCCCAGCCTCTTCATCAGTAAGTTGCTTGTCATTGTTTGCCGTAGGCATGTTGCGCTCACGGCTTGGGTTTCTTCTATCAAGCTCCGCTTCAATTGCTTTTATGTCATAGGCTGTCTTTGCAGTGACTTGAGCGGTGCCATCCTCTGCTATGTTCATTGCTTCTACAGCTTCCAACACAGACAGCTTGCCAGCATCTACATCAGCTATAAGCTCTGGCGGCAAGAACGCTCGTAGCTTCGCCTCCTCTAGCTCCTGCGCTGTTAGCGAGCCGACATCACGGCCACCAACTTGATAGCGAGGAGTAATAAGATCGGCATCTTTTGCAAACGAAAGCCCTTGATCTTCTGAGGGAGCTTGGTTTAGCGGCACATAAACTAGCTCATCATCAATAAGCACCTTGGCATCGTCACCCTCTGTGCCAATAATCTGGCCAGATAACTGATTGCCATCAGCATCGTATACAGCTACTGCCGTCTCGTTTCTTACTGCGTCTTGTATAAACTCATCATCAAGAGGAGCTAACGGAGTAGAGTCCTGATACTCCTTGGTGATCTCTTTGTCACTCTTGGGGTAGCGAACTTTGCCGCGTGTAAGCAAATCAAATATGCCACCAGCACCCGCTCCATAACCAAAGTCAGACAGCATACTTTCGCCAATAGGCATGTCTGGGTTGTAGTTGAGCTTGGCAGCAGTCTCTTGAAGTATGCTAGAAAACGCTTCCTGTCCACCCTCACCGATGCCTGTGGTTCCAGCCTCGCCTAAACGACGAAGTATCTGGCTCTTTGTGGCTCCAGCTATACCATTAGGTATGCCTCGCAACACCATTTCAGGGGCAAGCAATTCAAGGAATCCAATAGGAACACCAAGAGCAACTGCAAGATTACGTTGCCCTACGGTGTAATCATTGCCAGCAGCCTTATATGCCTCAAGCATGGCGCTTGATTGACCGGCACCAGCAGCGCCAGCAAACGTCCATTTAAGACCGTTTAAACCCTTGGCCAACCCAAGCGCTCTTCTTGATGCGTCAAGATATTGCGGCCCTTTAGCGGCTAATGCGGCTCCTCTAGCCAAAGCTCCTGCCTGACCCAAGCCGGGAAGGGCGAAAGTAAAGATACTTCCAACACCCTCGGCAAGCTTTCCAACCATGCCCTCTTCATTTCCAACGTACCGCTTTGCTTCTTGTATGTTCTGAAATGTCTCAGACGTTTCTGGATCTAATGCGTCTTCATACCCAGCAATGTTACTAACCATGTCTGCCATCGAAAACAGACCTTCAGCCATGCTAAGACCTGTTTGCATAGCACCACGAGCTACACCACGAGGAACGGCGTACAGGCTATCGTCTGTGCCTTCAAACATACCTGTGCTACTAGGAGGCGGCTGAGTAGCATATGGTGAATCAAACGCTTGGAATAAATCTAAGGCTGTTGTTGGCTCAGGTATGGGCTGTGATGGCTGCACAGGTTGCTGCACAACAGGTGCTGGCTGCATTGGCGCACCAGACGCTATATCTAAGAAACTTCCTTGCTGTACATCAGGAATGTTTATTTGCTGGGGGGCAAGCGACACATTTAGGTCTTGCGGTAGCGCATCGAAACTAGACCGCAAGCCCTGTGGTGGGCCTTGCAGCCTATTGATTAACTGCTGAATCCTTTCTTCTTGTGTAGCCATTAAGGAGTAAGGTTATATGCAAGTATTTTCGGATTTAAGAAACTATTTTTTGGTCGTTGATAGAATCGCTTGTATGCGGCACCTTTATCTTTAGCCGTTGCTAGATCAAAAAGATCTTCTGCATATTCATCTAACACCGCCATATCACCTATTGCGCCTTCTGCTTGATGCTTGGCTTCTAGCGCTGCTCGCGCTGCGGCCATTCTTTCTTGCGGATCAGGTATTTGCTTGGCGAGTCTATTGTACTCTTTGCTTAAATCAGAAACGACACGCTTTAATCCTTTATTGATATTCGCCTGTGCGCCACGGACATATTGATTTGCGTAACTGTTACCAATGTCATTGGCCAATACCCTTTGCTCTGGGACAATCTTAGAGTCTTGATCAACCTTGTTTGCAGCTATTCCAAAATCATCTCTATTCTTCGTAGCGGCACGAACATCATCTCTAAACTTGTCGTATTCTTCACGACTGATATTGTTTCTAGCTAAAACGTCAGCTTGGTTAGCTTTATCAACATCAACATTAAGGCGCATTGCATCGTAGTAACTATCTTGCTGCATCTTCGCCACTTGATTTCTAGCAGTTCTATTGGCTGACGCAATTGTTGCTTGGAAAGTTTGAGCGTCAGTAATCTTCTTCATTGCGTTTTCTTGTCGTTTAAACGCAGTGTTGGCTTTGCCTTGCTCTCTTTGATACTCAGCTAGGGCGTGTGCATAAAGTTCTTTCTGCTCTTCGCCTGTCATCTTGTTCATAACGCCAGCAGCACCAGCCAATCCTTGAGACATCGCCGTAATAAAGTCTGGGCTTTTACTTCCAGCCGCTTGAAAGAATGCTTGGGCCATGCCAAGCGACGTTTGTTTCTTCAAGCGATCTTTAATGTTTTGGCGGGTAGGCAAGTCTTTTTCCAAATCCGCGAGCTTTTGGACAGAAGCGTCTACCTCTTTGTTATATTTCGCCTCTCTTTCTTGGAGAGTTTTCAATAAATCACCCTGCAACCCATTAACGGTAACTTGTGAGCTTTGCATTTGCCTTAGAAGCGCAGCATCTTTTGAGTACTGTGGGCTTTGCTCGTATGGAACTACCTTGCTAATTGGATTGTATAAGGCGTTAAATGGCCGCGTAGCTTGCGCAATAGCGACATCTGGCGACGTAAACGTATCAGCTTGAGTGCCAGACTGCCCACCTTGTGGCCCAGAGACAGCGTTCATATATGCTTGAGCGCTTGGTGTTATTTGTTGAGCGCCACCCTGACCAGAAACAGCGTTCATGTATGCTTGAGCGCTTGGATTAACTGTTGACGCTGTGGTAGTTGCTTGGTTAGGAGGATTGTTAGCAGCAGCGGCTGTATTTGCAATAATGCTAGAAGCATAATTTTGCATCGTTGGAGAAGACAGCTGTTGCATTGTAATAGGCTGCTGAGTCGCTCGATAGTCAACTGCTTTTTGTTGTGACGCTGAATACGGAGTAAGGTTTGGTTGATCGCCCGGATCGGCAAAACCAAGCACCCTTCCGGTTCGTCCAGACATAAGGTCTTTTGCTACATTGCCCAAAAGCCGTGGCGCAAACATAACAGCATCAGTTGCCGCGCCTACCGGAGATCCCAACAAAGCAGAAGCGCCCCTATTAATAGTCCTTCTATCATTAATTGCTTGCAATACATCCTGTTGCTCTACATCCGAAAGCAAAGCAAAAGTATCGGGTGTGTATCCTTCCTCTTCTAATAGTTGTAATCCTATGGTTCCCTGACTACCAGCTTGGAATCGGCGTATTAAGCCACCGCCCTGCATTGCAGGAATACCACCTCGCGCTGCAAGCGCAGCCAACTCAGGTGAAATACCTTGAGGCATAGGCGCACTAGGCGCTCCTCTGGCCATTAGAGCCTGTCTACCGGCAGCAGCACCCTGCGCCATAGGTGCAGCTTGCGGGGCCTGTGGGGGCATAGGTTGGCCCATAGGAGGCATTTGTGGTGCAGCTTGGCGGTTAGCCATATTGATAAGCTGATCCACTACAGGAGGCATCTGTCCTTGCTGTGGCATCTGCGCATCTTTGCGTATATCGCTACGGGCTTTCATTTCGCTTGCAGCAATCACACCTTCAATGCCGCCAGCTTTTGCAAGCTGTGCAAGCGCCTGATCAGGCAAGTCCTCAGTCCTGTTAGCAATCCTAAGTAGGTTTTCCATTGCCATGTTTAAACGCCTTACGCAGCTAAGTTAGCAGCGCCCATTAAGAAGTTAAGTAGTTGCGCGTTTTGATTCGGAGCAGGGCCGGACGTTGTTTGTGTCTGTCCAGCATATGCAGCAGGGTTCATGCCTCTCAACAAGTTAGAGAAGAATGCTAGCTGTTGCTGCGGATAATCACGCTGCGCTGCAAAGTCTGCGTATTGCTGATCAAGTATTGCTTGCTGATCTGCTCTCTGCTGTGCGCCAAGCGCGTTCAATGCGCCTATTCGCTGTAGATCCAACGCTTGCTCTGCCTTGTCTACGCCAAGTCCTGCTGCTGCGGCAGCGTCTTGTCTGCGTAACGCCTCGGCATATGCCTTCTGATTTGCCAGCGATGCTCGCAGTGACTGATCACCTGCAACTTGTGCGGCTTGCTCTGTAAGCCTAAATGCGTCTAATCCTTGCGCTCCCGCTGCTTGTTTGGCGGCTTCAGTCAATCTAAATGCATCAAGTCCTTGCGCCCCTGCCGCTTGTTTTGCAGCTTCGCTTAGTCTAAATGCATCAAGTCCCTGCGCTCCTGCTGCCCTTGACGCTTGATCTTGTGCAATCTGAGCTTGCAAACTTTGCGCTCCCGCTGCTCGCAATGCAGCATCACCCATCTGTTGAGCTTGAAGCGTCTGAGCGCCCCCCGCTCTTAGGGCTGCATCTGCTAACTGTTGTGCCTGAAGCGTTTGCGCACCACCGGCTCGTGCCGCTGCATCTGATGCAATCTGCGCTTGCAAACCTTGCGCTCCAGAAGCTCTTGCTGCTGCGTCTGCTAACTGTTGCGCTTGCAATGTTTGAGCGCCTCCAGCCCTAGCCGCTGCATCTTGCAACTGCTGTGCTTGTAATGTTTGTGCGCCAGCCGCTCTTTGTGAAGCGTCACTTAACTGGGCTGCGGATAAACTTTGTTGACCAGCAGCGCGACGCGCAGCATCTGATGCAATCTGTGCTTGTAGGTCTTGTGCACCAGCAGCCTGACCAAATCGTGCGGTTGCTTCTTGCGCAGTAAGACCAAGCCTTGCAGCTTGTAAATCTGATGCATCACTAAGCTGCTGTACACGCAAGTCTCTATCAACATCCGCTGTAGCAAGACCAACAGCCTTATCAAATGCAGCCGCCCTTTGTTTTGCTTCAAGATCACCAATGGCTCTATTAGCCTGATCTGCGGCTGTTAGCCTAGCCAATTGACCTCTACTGCCAAATGCTCCAGCGCCACCAGCTTGCGTTCCAGCTAAATCACGTTGAGCTTGCTGTGTATCAAACTGCTCTTGCGCTCTTGCTGCTGAACGATCTAGTACATCTTCAAGGTATGGATTTTGATATTGATCAACACGATCCATTACCTGTTGCGCCTGAAACTGGCGAGGATCATAGCTTGAGGTAATGTTGGCACCCTGAAAGCCTGATGTTATTGCAGCAGGATCTGTGTATGAAGACGTTACCTCCCTACCACCATACCCAGAACCAAATGCTTGGCTTGCGGGATCATACCCTGATGCAAATGTTTGAGCATTTGGATTATATCCCGACGCAATTGTTGACCCAGCATATCCAGATCCAAAATCCGATTTTGCCGGAGCATAGCCCCCGCCAAATGTTGATGCCGTTGGGCTATAGCTGCTAGCAATAGTTCCCGCAGTATATCCAGATGCATCAGTTGTAGGGGCCGTATATCCAGCAGCGCTGGTTGTGGGAGCTGTATAGCCAGCAGCATCAGTCGTAGGCGCAGTATAGCCGCCTGACGCCGATTGATAATCTGGCCCTACAGGTAAGCCTGTTACGGGGTCTGTTCCTATCTGGCCAGCATAATAGCTTCTAGCACTCGTCATTCCCGGCAAGCTTCTACTAGCTAAACTTGTTATTCCTTGGAATGCAGCTTGTTGCTCTGGAGTATACGCAGCAGTACGTTGCCCCTCATACGGGATGTACTCTTGCTGCATGAGGGCATCGCCCGACTGCATTACTTTTTGCAGATAGGGGTAAAACTCTTCAGGTATATTTGTGTTAGTTACTGTAGTCGATACATTTTGATCGACAGTACCTCCGCCGCCACCACTACTACCGCCCATATGCCACCTCCATCAGTGGTTCATCAGCTTCATGCAAGTCATCTTCTTCTACTTGCTCTGTCAATTTTCCTATTGGCTTAACCATAACAACATACTCTTTAAAAAAGCCATGTCGTTTAAACGCTTTTTCCATACCGGGAGCAGTTGATGTTTCTAGTCCATCAAGGCCAAGCGTTTGTGCAAACTTCTCAACCACATCGTATGCTTCCGATGCCCACTCTTTCAGACGATTGCCACTAAGAGTGTTTAAATCTAAATATGTTTTTCTTGGGTATGTATTTACACCGCAAATAAAAAACCCAAGCGCGTTTCCGTTCTCTCTTACTATCCACACAAAGTATGGAAGCTCTAGTAGTTGATGAAGTATATCCGCAGTCACATAACGCCCATGACTACGTCGCTCTAAGTTTTCTGCGTAATGAGCAACCTCACCCCAAACTTTTAAAATATCGTCCTTCTTAATAAGTTCAATATCGAACGCCATGTTTAAACAACCTTAACCGGCTTCCTTAGCATTGCCATAATATCATCTGGCGTTTCTTCTAACTCTTCTGGCTGCACTACTGTGTCTGTCTTTTCTTTTCTAATGTTTGCAATCATTTCATCAAACAGTTCGCCACCCCTTGTAGTGCTGCCATCGCCTACATGAGCAACCACATCCGCTGGTATTACATACTCATCTCGTGACAACAATACCGGCTCAATACCATCAACAACAGCGGGTACAACATCATCCATTCCACCACCACTGCCTACTACTAAGCCCTCAAATACAGAACTATCTATATTTAATTCACCACCATTTTGATACTTAGGCAACATGCCACCAAATGGCTGCTTCATTGGATCTAAATCTTTAGAATTCATAATCTTATCCTGTTAACCCGCCACGCTTCATTCCACCTAGAAAATCAAAATTAAAAGTTTCAGGAGGCGCAAATGATGCCGCAGAAGCCGCTGTTGGCAAAGGTGCAACGTTTAATGGGGGAGTAAAGTTCACCGGAGGCAAATTAAAATCCATTGGTGGCGGAGTAAAAGCAACTGGCGGTAAACCAAAGTCCATTGGAGGTGAAGCAGCATCCATTGGTGGTAGAGCAAAATCCATAACTGGTGCTACAGGTGCAAAATCCATTAGTGGATCACCCATCATTTGTGATGAAAAATCTATAGGAGAAATTGATGGATCACCCATCATTTGAGATGAAAAATCTACAGGAGCAAAATCCATTACAGGCATAACTGGATCAAAACCGCCCATATCATCCTGTGGCATCATAAAGTTTGAAACAGGATCAAATCCAACTACATCAGGAGCTACAGCAACACCACCTTGAAAAGGATCAAATGCATCTACAAAATCCGTTTCATCTGCTGCTGGAGCTAACCCATCTCCGGGGCCAAATGTGCCAACCTCCATGGGAGGCCGACCATCAGGGCCGGGGGGCAACATATATCCACTCTCTGGATCATACGCGCCCGGAAGGTCTGTTATTATTGACCCCACAGGAACAAAGTCGCCCATACCATACGGATCTGGCTGACCAGTAGTAAGATCGCTAACTACTCCTTCGCCCATTCCAAAAGTTTCGTTGTATGGAGACCCGCCTGTAACTATCTGCGTTGTGCCTGTTTTTACTTGTGTGCCACTACCAGTAGTGCTATCGCCGCCCGTAGCGCCGCCACCACCTGCACCACCACCTGCACCACCACCTGTAGTGCCGCCTGTAGTGCCGCCTGTACCACCTGTAGCACCACCGCCAGTAGTTGTGCCACCAGTATTGCCAGAAGCATTAGGGTTGTAATCAGGATTATCAATTCGCTCTTGAGTTGTATATGTCCTAGTAGGATCGCCCAATAGTCTCTGGTTGTAATCAATTACAGGCGCGTCTGCAAAGCCACGAGAGCCTAATGTAATTGCTGGGCTATCTGCTCTAGGCGTATAAATTTGTTGAGTATTTACAACGTCTTGTAGCGTAAATTGCCTATTGCCTAATGCGTCAGTTAGTCCTAATTGATCTGCCGCTGCTGCCGCTCCAGAACCCGCACCCATTGGATCGCGAAAATAACTAGGCACAGCCATTGATGTTGGTCTGTATTTGCCAGTCGGATTAAATGGATCAAAGTTTGGGCCAAAGTAAGGCTCTCCGGGTATGCCGCCGTTGTTAAACCTGCGCACATTGTCGCCTACAACCCCACCCTCTTTCATACCTGTTGAATATGTAAAGGGATTAGAGAAATAATCAAACTCGCTAGTTCCTGCTGGATTAGTATTAGATTGTCTAAACCTAACACCTCGATCATTAGGCGTCACAGGAACATAAAATGGTTCTTTTTCTTCTTCTTTTGGTAGCGGCATGTTCATCAGGTTAAACTGATCTGTCATAGCCTCACCAGTAATACCTGCCGCTCCAGTAGCCAATGCTTCTTGAGCGCTAATCTTCGCTACCGTATCAGTAAGCCTTTGGCCTAAAGTTTGTTTTACCGCCTCTCCTGTTGCCGCACCCGTCACACCTTGTGTAACGCCTTGTTGTGTCACAGCTTGCTTTGTAGCCTCAGTTAATCCTTGTGGAACAAATGCTTGGCTTCCTGCTGATGCTATTTGTTGCGCTGATGTTTGCGGAATAACAGAACTAGTTGTATCTATAGCCGCTTGTTTTAGTGCTTCTTCAGTTGCTTGTTTTGTTACTTCTGTCCCTGCTTGTCCTACACCAGTGGCAACATCTTTAGCTGCGCCAAACCCTTCAAACAACTTTCCACCAACGCCACCAAGAACTCCGCTTATTAAACCAGCCTTAATTCCTTCTTCTAAGCTGCCAGTTTCAATTGCTGTCCCAACGCCAGAACCAATTGCCGCAAGGCCCGTAGCGCCCAATGTTGCTGCTAATGTGCCAGCAGCAGCAGTAGACCCTAAGAAGCCACCACCTAATGCTAATAACAGCGGCAGGAATGCTTCCGGCTGTCCTGTATCAGGATTGATAGTCAGTTGATTGTTTGGAGTCATTGATCGTAATACATCAACCTCCATAGGGTTCATATGAACTAATGTTGAGTCGCCAAAACGCCCTTTGCTAGCAATAGCTTCTGCTTGCTTCTTTAGCGGGAAAGGGGGCTGTTGTCTGAAGTTACTGTTCATACCAACCTCTGTATGTTTAAACGCTATGTTATCTCAAGCAGGGACACAAATACATCAAAGTAATCTGCCGTTCCTGCTGTCATGCGTAACTTATCTTTTGATTCAAGGACAATAACTTCACCATTCTCAAGGTATGGTTTCCTTGTGACAGCCGCTATAGACCCAGTGTTAAATTCAAACAATGCATCTGCACTACTATCGTACACATGAACAATAAGTGTTGCTGGATTTGATGCGTTTGTATTAAGGGCGCTAATTGTTTTTAGTATTGCTGTTGCCCCTTGTGGGCATTCATATATGTCAGTTACTGATGTTCCAGTAAGTGTCTTAACTACATTTTGATATGTTTGTGGCATTACGACATAAACCATGAAATAGCTTGCGAGCTATCTTCTACATCCGCTTTTGAGGGAATCAATTCCAAAACAATCCGCAATTGATTGATAAGCCTTATTTGGTACTCTTCTGAATACTCCGTAGGCGGCAACTCTAAAGGCAGTCTAAATTCTGCACCACTAGATGATCGTGTACTCATCGCCTTCCATCCGGCCTTACATCAAGGCGCACATCGCCAAGTCGCCAGCCATTTTCAACATCAGTGCTTTCTATGCGAACCCTTACTTGTCGCGCTCTTGCCCGAACATTTGTCATTGCAAACTCTGATGATGGTGTAACTGCTGTAGTGCTTTCTGCTGTAATAGTTCCACCAGCATTGTCTCTTGTTTTAATTGTATACGTTAGTTCTGGCGATGTTGAACCACCAACAAATTTGCAGTCAGGTAATAACCTTCTTACAAATGCAAAATGATCACCATCTGCAATATCAAAATCAGCGGTTTCAATAAATGCTGTTAAGGGTTGATCCTCATCATCATAACCAACTTCATGTGAGTACACATAACCAGCATCGTTTACAGTCTTTACCGCTATTGGATTTTCAGACGATGCCGCAGCATCATCCCAAGCATCCCTAGCTAAATCAGAAATTGACCAAACATTTTCTGCATAATTGTAAACAACTTGTTTGTCTAGCACTGTAGATCCAGATGATGGATAAAACCATCCAACCTCATTAAACCCGGTATTTGCAAACGCAGTTACTTGTTCTGATTGAACGTCATTAAAATCATCAAATACATACTGACGAACAGTACAAGGCAATACTTTTGCGGCACCCGCATACGCATAAAAATTACCACGATCCATGAAAAATATGACGTTGTTTGCAGTAATAGCAGCATTGGGTGAAATTAAGCTAACACCATCTGTAATTAAATTTGCCTTAAAAACAAAAGGCGCACCAACAAACTGCACACTGTACAAAGCATTGTCTGTCCAAATAGCAACTTCTTGACGCCCCCTAAGCGCACCAACAATTGTAGAGCCAACTGATAACTTTAAGTCTCCGGCGGTATTAGTTGTTGTCGGCGTCCAGTCCAATGCATTTTCTTGCGAACACCATCTAATTTGCATGGGATCTAAATTAGACTCAAAAATAGGATTACATCCAATTGCTAATACATGCCGATCTTGTGTTGACACAACTACTTGCAAAACCTCTGATGGCGGATTAGATGCATTTGCTATCGTTGAAAGCTCTTTTGCCCTTGTAGTGGTGTTTGTTTTATCCCATAAAAATATCGGGCCAAGTCGAGCATTAAGTAGTAAATCTTCACCAAAGTTATCAAGCGACCACAGCCTAAGACTATTTGATAATGTTTCTCCAGCAGCAGTACCCCATGTGCCATCACCCCATGGGCCAGATGCCCATCCACCACCGGGAACTGCAACATCAAGTCCAATGTTAATTTGATATGCAGCTATAACTGAACTACCACCGTTGCCAGTATCACTAGCATTAGCAGTTACTGCGCTTCCAGATGTATCTTTTGCAGTTATTGTAAATGCATTAGCAGATGTAATAGATGCAATTTCATACTCTTGATTAAGCACCTCCGCAGTAATTAAGCCGCCTAACGTTGCCGCACCACTGAATGTGACAAAATCACCTAGTGCTGCGCCATGACCAGTTTCTGTCACCGTAAGAGTTGATGATCCATCTGATGCTGCAAATGTTGCATCACCTGCGCTTGTTGTATCTCGTATTGGAGTTACATCTATAAATATATTGCCAGAAATAATGTACGTCTTTTTTGTTGTTCCTAGCGCAATAAACCGCAGTCCATCATTAGCAGCCCATTGTTTTATTTTTCGACAAACTCCAATAAATGAAGCTGTATATTTTTTTACCCAACCGCCAACTTTTTCTGGATGACCACTTCTAAATCTAACAAATGAAGCATCGTAAAAATGACCCTCATTGCTATACGCAGTGCCTTCTCTATAAATTCCCGGCTTAAAGTTAAATCTTTGTAATGTCATTTATATACCGTTTAAACGCCACGCCTTTTACTCATCGACCACGAGCCATATAAGCTGTTGCACCAAAGTATAAACCCACAATACTTGCTTGGCTAAGGAATAGCATGTCGCTCAGAGAAGCCAAAGTGGACAAACGAGACTCAGGTATGAAGGGCAAAAGTGGTAATACAGCGTAAACCACCATACTGCCAAGACTAACCCAAGCCATTCGGCGTTGACTATCTGCTTTCTCTTCACGCAGTTCGATCTCAACGAGTTCTTGATTTCGCGCCAATTCTTCATCGCTCACGACCCCATCTCCATCTAGGTCGTACTGAGCATACCGTGATTTAGGCTCTAATTTCTTAGGACTCATCAATCCCCCGACTTCTTTGGGTCTCTGAATAGTATCTTAGTACCTGCATCAGTGACATTGATTTGACGAACTCGGCAGTATGATTCAAAGAACCTATTTCTACTGCCATTTTGAAAGCTAACCGACTGATTATTAAGCGCATCTGAGTATTCAAGGCACGACGTAAGCTCTTGAAAGTAAAACTCTTCTCCTGTGGGCTGTCCTTTTTCAACCAATATCAGCACAAAAATCATCATGGTCATGCGCGTATATCCAATAGGCTTTGTCCGGATATCTTGAGGGTCGTGGTAAGCACCTCACCGCTTCGATATTCATACACAAACTCGCTGTATTTTGTAGTAGCTGCCACCTTATCTGTTCGCACATTAGATATTTGATTGATGCGAAAACTGTCGTGTATTTTGTTTTTTACCACAGTCGGCACTGGGGCGTTGACACTGTTCGGGAAAGGAGCCGCATCCATTACAGACGCTTCTTCTTCTGAACCGCTTGAGTACGCACAGCTTTTGGCTTAACAAGTTCCCAAGTAAGCAGTTCTGCATCAAGTTGATGTGCTGTGCCTAAAACACGCGGCATGGTGTTCTGTATGTAGATCTGAGCGCCGTACCCGCACTGGCGGTGGTTGTATCGTAACCATGCCAATGCAAGGCAGTGACGGTATGCAGGAGGATTGACTAGCTCTAACATTCGCCACTCCCGCAAATCGCAAAACAAATTCGGGCTGGCGGGGTCGTACTCTAGTTCTGCTTCAGCATTATCTCTATTAATTGCTGAAGTTTCTGATCTGATGCCTTCGCTGTCTCGGACTGCTCCGCCAATGAATCGACGATAGCCTCGATCTTGCTCGCATTGACTGCTGCTAATTTTCCCGTGGCTTGTGCCTCTTCAACTGTTTTTTCTACTACAGCTTCAATACGATCCACTTCTTCTTGTGTAGCCTGTGCTTGCGCCTGACTAGCGCCCCATACAACAGCGCCCGACAGTACAGCTAAAAACGCTGGCAATGCCCACGTTGGGACTCGAATTCCTTCTTCTGACATATCAACCTCCTAAAAACTGCGGGATCAAAATGCTCCCAATAATTAAAATAATAATTCCATAAAGCATGCGGTCTTGTTTATCAAAACGTCTAGAGCCATCGTTTAAACGCTCCTCAATACGCAGGTAACGCTGCTCACACACTTGCTCGTGAGTAGAGATCTGGTTCAATGCCTTATCACCGTTGTCCAAGCTCCATTCCTCTGCCATCGCTAGATAGCACATAGTTATTCTTTGGATTTACCCACATTCAAAGCGAGGGCTTCAATCACGGGGTAGATGTACTTCGCCATGAACGCATCATCTTTTGGGGTGGGCGTGGCAGCGCACACAGCAGATGCAATGACTGACAAGGTAGTCAAAGTAGTCACGATTTCAAGCAAACTCATTAGTGTTCCTTGAAGCCTTTGGGCAGACCTTGTGCCGTCTCAGGCTCTTCAACAGGCTGTACACCTTCAACGATGCTCTGGGTATACGCTTGCAGCAACACGTTACGCTCTGCGATCTGCTGTTGCAGTGCGGCGATTTCACGACGGATCTCTGCAACTCTGGCAATGTGAGCCTGAGTCTCGACCTTCAGATCACCAAAGTTGTATTCTTCGTCGTTAATTACGACTTTGTTTTCTTCGCTCATTACCACGGTACTCCTGTAGCTTGTGTGGCGTTACGCTCAATTTGAGCCTCAACCTTTGCAGTACGCTCCGCTTCAATGCGAGCTTTGTACTCAGCAGCGGTTTCGTCGCCTTCTTTGTTGGCTTCCCAGATCCAGCCTAAAACGTCGCTTTCTTTGAGGTCAGCATAGGCAATGTATCCGCTTGCAGACGCATCGTAGGTAAAGCGAGCCTTGCCGCTTTCGGTTGCAGTTTCGCCACCAGAGCCATCGCTTACAGCGTTTAGGCTCCAGTAAGCCAGAATGACGCCACCATCAGCGTCTACATGAGTCATGTTTTTAACTGACCAAGTTGTGTTAATAGCCACGCTATTCTCCTTTAATTTTTGCTATTTCAGCTTTTAGTTCTTCAATTTGTTCTTGTTGCTCTTGGATTGCTTTAACCAACAAGGGTGTGATTCTGCCGTAGTCCACCTGTTGAGGTTTAATCTCGCCTTTATCGTCTACAGCATCTTTTTCTCCAGAAACAGCATCTGGGAATACATCTTCTACCTCATGGGCAATAAAGCCTTCTGAAAAGCTGTCATCTACTTTCCAAGTAAACTGAACAGGTTTAAGTTGATTTAATCTATCCAGCCCGTCTTTCAGTGTTTCCACATTTTCTTTAAGGCGATAGTCTGAGCTTGTGTTGAACTCTGTGGCAGTGTTTGTTGCGTTAATCGTACCAACTGTAGAGGCGCCATTATTGCGTACCTCTAAAACCAGATTAGTAAGTCCCGTTGTTAGGTTCTGCGTTTGGATGCCCGGCGTGCTTCCTGCATAGGTGAAAATGTTGCAAGCTCCAACGGGGGTGCTTGCGCCGAAACATACAGTATCGTTTCCTGCATCAGCAAATAAAATATGGCTGTCGCTATCCCCCGCAACGCGGAAGTTTTGGTCGTTGCCATCACTATTAAAAATGATCTCGGTATCAGTGATCCGCATTCTTTCACCAATTCCAGAGCCATTGTTGGTGTAAAAGAACAGCATACCTTTATCATCGTCTGCGCTGCCAAAATGACTTCCAGAGATTTGAGCGTTTATGACAGCTTCGCCGCCTGACCTAAACCCATTGAAGCGAACTGAGCTTTCTCGCCCAGTGTTAACGTCTTCGCTGTCATTGTTGACTAAATTTAAGATTGGAGATGTGCCAGCAATACCATTCATGGTCATATTTCCACGAAAAGTAGCCGCTCCCCCCTCTGACATATCAAGGGTCAGGGCTGTGATTACTGAACCGCCATCTACACCCTTGAATAAAAGGTCACCATCACTGATTCCTGTTAAAAACTGTACGTTGTTGCT
>Ga0208157_1000444_pt1 | contig 22726 bp, 47 predicted proteins | sample 5_EtaG_FD_184077 | JGI IMG/M metagenome (GOLD analysis project Ga0208157, IMG submission 184077) | Marine viral communities from the Subarctic Pacific Ocean - 5_ETSP_OMZ_AT15132 metaG (SPAdes) (version 2) | ecosystem: Environmental > Aquatic > Marine > Oceanic | place: Pacific Ocean | collected...
TACAAGACCAAGATGTTACATTAGATGTAAGACCTGAAGGCAAAGATTGGAAAAGTATTGCTTCAGCTACAGCGTTAGGTGGAGGAATCGGATTAGGTGCTGGAGCTGGTCTTGGTTTATTAAACGGCTATAAGTATTTAAATAAACTTAATAAATATGCTAATGAAGACGATATTCGTAAAACTATAAAAGGCAAATCAGTAGATGATATTGTAGATGAGTTTGAAGTACATAAAGCTTTCGAAGTTAAAAGTCCTTCTAAACTTTCTAGAGCAAAAGAGATTATAGACGAAAATGTTGTTGGTGCATTATTTGGTAAATCAACTACTAAGTTTATTGAAAAAGCTAAATCATCTGAAACCTTAACTAAACTAATGCAACATTTTAGATATGATTTTGGAGAGTCTATGTTTGGTGGAGATACTGCCAGAGTACTTACACAAAGTTATGGTGAAGCTAAAGGCAGAAGAATGGGTTTTTATTTAGCTAGATTAGACAGAAGTCTTAACAAACTTTACAGACGAGGTTGGTCTGGAAAGATTGATGAAAAGGATAATATAGCATTACTTTCTTATATTACTAATCCTAGAAAAAGAACATTTTTAAATCCAACAACAAATAAAACAGAAGCCATTCCTGATTATGTAAAAGAAGCTGGTAAAGAGATAAGGGATTTAAACAAAAAAATGTTTGATGAAGGTTTAGAAGTTGGGCTTTTTGATGCAGCTCAAGAAGTACCTAACTATTTTCCAAGAATGTTTAACTTTACTGCAATTAGTGAAGGGAGAGATAAGTTTGAAAAATTATTAATTAAAAGCGGTCATGCTAATCCAATAAATAAAGTTCAAAAACAAAAAACTACAGAGACTGTAGAAGGTGTAGGAGTAATTGAAGGAGTTGAAGAAAATCTTGTTGCAAGTGATAGAGAACTTTTTGGTAGAGACTTTTTAAAAGAAGCCAATGGTAATTTAAAATTAGCTAAAGAAATAAAAGCAGGTGTTATTGTTGACGGTATGCTTGATAATAAAATTAGACCTATTGAAGTAAGAATGGATGGTGGTCGAGGTGGCGGTCAAACTTGGTTGCAAAATAGAGTATTTAGTAATATAAAAGATGAAGACTTACTACCGTATCTAGAAACCGATGTAGAGCATGTATTAAGAAATTATTACACCAGTGCAGCACAAACAGTAACTAGAACAGATTTTTTTGGCAGAACAGTAGCTGATTTTGATACAAAGTTTATAAAAGATACTGAAAATAAAACTGGTATTTATTATGAATTAAAAGATGCTGGTTTTTCTGAGGAGCAAGTCCAAAAAGCTTTAGAAAAAATTAGAGAAACTCATCAAAGAATTACTGGTTTAGATTATGCAGGAACTCAATTTAAATCTAAATTTTTTCAAGGAGTATCTAATTGGGGTAGACTTATTCAACAAATGGCTCACTTACCTCTAGCTACTATTTCTAGTATTTCAGAGCCTATAATTTTATTACAAAGAGCAGGATTAACAGATTCTCCACAAGCTGTTAGAGATATGACTGCTGCACTTGGTAAAAATTTAGTAAGAGAAATAGATAGGGGTTTAGGTTTTATAGCTAGAGGAGTTTTTAGAGCTAAAACAAAAGGAACTGGAATAAGTAAAACTGTAGCAGAAACTAAAGTAGGTAAAAAGATTTCAAAAGAAACTGGAGCAAATCTTAATATAAATGATTTAGATAATGATGCTTGGTTTGAACTATATGAAACTGGATTAGCTTTAGAACAAGCAGTCATGGATAGACTTGAAGGTTTGACTGGAGATGCTTTAACAAATCAGTGGGCTAGGTCAGGACAAAATGCTTTCTTTAAAATGAACTTACTAGACCAATGGACTAGAACTGTACAATTAGCTTCATTTACAAGTGGCAAAAGAGCAATAACTAGGAACTCTGAAAAATTATTTGAACATTATAGTGGTATAAAAAAATTAAATTCAGCTAACGTAAAATATTTAGAAGGACAATTAAAGGAATTAGGTATAAATCCTGAAAAAGCTGCAACTTGGTATCGTAACTCTTTAAATGATAATTTTCAATTTGATATAAATAAAGCAAGTAAAAAAACTTTTAAAGGTCAAGATAATTTAAGTCAAGCTAATTTTTATAGAGAGTCTGTTTTAGGTGGAGCTAATAGATTTACTAAAGAAGTTATTCTAAACCCAAGTACTGCAGAAGCTAACAGACCTCTTTGGTTTAGTTCACCTGCAGGACAACTGCTTATGCAATTTGCTGGTTATCCTACTGTGTTTACAAATACTGTTTTGAAAAGATTTGTTAAAGATATGGGTGTTATTGATTTAGCAAAAGGAGATGTTAAAAGAGCTTTTTTAACTTCACCAAGAACTTTTGGAGCTGCTATGACAATGACAGCCGTTGCAGTTGTTGGTGATTATATTAGAAGTAAAGGTAAAAGTATTGATGAAGATAATTTAGACTTTAAAGAAATACTAACAGCTAAAGGTCTGCCAAATGAAGTAGAAAAACAAGTTCGTGCACTTAAAAAGAATATAAAAAATAAACAAAATTTAAATAGAATTGCAGAAGATAGTGAAGTTATATTTAATGCTATCAGAAGATGGGGTGGTTTTGGACCATTTGATTACGGTTCTAGATTTGCTAAAGAAATAAAATACAATGATAATTTATTAGTAGGTCTTGGTAAGTCTTTTGCAGGTCCATTACCGCAAGATATAATTGATGAAATTAGATATGGTAGTGGCTTGTTTGGTCTTATTGGTAGAAACTTACCCGGCTCGGCTGCTTATGATTTATTTGGTGACAATGCAACTAAAAATGTTAAAGACTTTATGAGAAATATTGATGAAGAATTAGGCACTACTATTCCTGAATTTTTAAGACCTAGAGATGAATTTAAAACTGGAGGAGAAGTAGCAGTGCCTCAAGCTCCAGATGAGCCAGATGAAAGAATAGATAAATTTACTGGTCTTCCATATAATCAACAAGCAGGAACAGCTTTTCAAGATGCAGAAGAACGACTAAGTTTTGCTGAAGGAAAAGAAGTAGATAACTCTCTAAGACTAGACGGAACTAAAAAATCTCAGATAGGTTGGAAAGGTAGAATTAAAAATAATGTTACTGGAGAAATAATGACAGAATTTTCTGTAGGTAAACCAGATACTGAAGAAGGATTTTATCCATTAATAAATCCATATACCACAGACAAACAAATAGATTTTATAAAAAACTTTGATTACACAAAAGAAGATATATTTAAAACTAAAGAAGGCAAAGAAATGAACATGAATGCTAGAAAGCATTACAGAGAAAGCTTAGAGAAGGGCGTAAACCCTTTTGTAAATGACAATCCTAGACAAAATTTAAAGGACGGTGGTTTTTCTAATGAAAAAGAATACGACAAAAGATTAGAAGAATATCAAAAACGAGCTAACATGAAATTAGTTAACAAAGAAGCTCAAATGAATATGCTAATGGGAGAAGGTTATACTGACCCTAGATTTATTAAAAGCACGGGTAATGCTTTAATTGATAAGTATGGTATGCGACCTTTTCCAGCAGAAGGGAGTGGACTTATACCTTCAAGTAAACAGATTGGTGTTGAAGGACCTGACAGAATTAGTAATATACAACAACTAGGTTTTTATGATTCTGAAAAAGATGTGGTAGCATTTAAAGATTTAGATGACGTACTAGGAAGTATAGGAGCTAACAAAGTAGGAACTCAAAAACATGAGTTTGTGCACAGGGCTGCAGATAAAACAGGATATTTTGATAATTTTTATAAAAGTAAATATTTAAAAAAAGAAGCTCCAGACTTTGCAGGACGCAGAGGAAAACAATTAAAACCAATAATTGAAGAAGCACTAGCTCATTCATACGAATATGATGATTTAAAAGATGACAAGTTAAGAGAAGATATTGAATTTAGAACCAGTCTATATAATTTATATGAAGACGATAAAAGAATTATCTCTTATGAATTATTTAAAAATATAGGAAAAATAAGAAAAGATTTTGAAGATTACTTAGAAAAGTATGACAAAGAAAAAACAAAAGACTTTGAAAAATAATGTATAAATATTTTAACGAAGACGAATTAAAGTGTAGGCATACTGGTCAGTGTGATATGGACTGGGCATTTATGCAGACCATAGAAAGAATTAGGGAACGCTGTGGTTTTCCTTTTAAAGTAAGCAGTGCCTATCGTTCCACTGAGCACCCTATAGAAGCTGCAAAGGATAATCCGGGTGCTCATACAACAGGTAAGGCTATGGATATATTGGTTAGTGGCGAACAAGCTATGACTCTTATAAAAATAGCTGTCGAAGAGGGTATTAACAGAATTGGAGTCGCACAGAAAGGAGACCGTGCTTCAAGATTTATTCATTTAGATATGGATAACTCTAGAGCTACTCCTAGAGTTTGGAGCTACTAATTGATACTTTATAGAGAAAAAGATTTAGACGAAGCTTACAAGATAGATTGTAAAGCTCGTACTCGTAATGACATGCCTTGGATAAAGCGAGAAGATTTTAGAAAGATATACGAAGACTTGATGGATTTGTATATGATACAACTAAATCCTAGACAGCTCTTAGAGGTTGAAGAGATACCAGAAGTATTACTAGACTCACTAAAAGGAATATTAAATAAAAGTTTACATTTTGAACCGGAGGAATAATGCCAGACCCAATAACAAATTCAGTAGTAGGAATAGCAGGTAGTGTTTTAAATAAGTTTGTAGCAGACAAAAACTTAAAAATGCAACTTGAGCATGAACTCAAGACACAACTACAGACTGCTAATCTTGCTCAAGTACAAATTAATAAAATAGAAGCTGGACACAAATCTTTATTTGTAGCAGGTTGGAGACCTTCTGTAGGTTGGGTATGTAGCATTGCTATGGCATACCACTTCATCTTAGCTCCAATAGTTGAGTTCGGTGTTAACATTGCAGGTATTCAAGTAAGTTTACCTGAGTTTGACTTTTCACAACTGTCCACTATTCTAATGGCTATGCTCGGCATGGCAGGACTTAGGACATATGAAAAGCAAAAGAAAGTTGCTAAGGGTGACGATTAATAATAATGACAGGCGAATGGATAACAGTAGTAGAAACTATTGGCATACCAGCAGTGGTAGCGATAGGTCTTGGTTATCTAGTTTGGACATTATTTAAATCTTTGATAGCTGACTTACATAAAAAGTTAGATACTCAACATCAAATGATTGTTGCCTTGATAGATAGAATCAGGCAAATGGATAATGATATGATTCGTATAGATGCAATGTGTCGAGCAGCAATGGGTATTAAGCCCGATACGAATAGAATAGCCAGAGCAGACGGTAAAAAAGACCAACGCAAAGACTAACCATAAAAACTTTATCAGGTGCTGAATAGCTTGTCTATTCGGTAGAATTAACTATTTTCTAAAGGAGAAAAAACATGAGAACAGACGAAACTGTATGCGTATTGTGCATAATGTTTTGGGTTGGACTAGCTATGTTTTATGCTAGTATAACTATTTAATCACTATTTTGAACACGAGCATTTAAATATGATTCAATATAACTATGTATTGCATCAAGTTTAACTGTAGCTTCCCTAATTATAATCCTAAGATTTTCATAGTCTTGTGGGGCTAGGTGTTTTTTAAGTTTCGTTATATCAACTTTAGTTCTTTCTGTAACTAAGTTGCCACTTTTATCATACAATAATCTATAAGCTAAAAGTTGTGCTTCATTTCGTTTCGTTTTCATTGTTAAATCCTGTAAAGGTTAATTGTCCATAATCACCTCTCAGTCCGGCTTTTTGATATGAGGTAGCTCTACCTTCAAAAAAGTTTTGATGCTCTACTCCTAACACATCATCTAACCAACCTAAAGGATTATCTTTCTGATTAAAGTTAGGTTTAAGTCCTAACTGTAATAACCTTCTATCAGCAATGTATTTGTTGTACGCATACATTTCTTCTTTAGTTAATCCTTCTATATCTCCCATTTCAAATACTAAGTCCAAGAACTTTTCTTCTAGTTTTACCATCTCTCTACATATCTGATAGATTTCTTTTTTAAAGTCATCTGTCCAGATGTCTAGATTTTCTTTGATAAATTCTCTAAATAATTTAGTCATTGCTTCTACATGTAAGCTTTCATCTTTAATAGAATAAGCCACAATCTGACACATGCCTTTCATTTTTCCATATCTTTGAAAGTTCATGAGTATAGCGAAGCTACTGAATAGCTGTAAGCCTTCCGTAAAGGCTGAATAAACGGCTAAAGCTTTAGCGATAGTCCTTTTATCAGACTTAATAGTTTTAAGGTCTGTAATGTACTCATGCTTGTTAGACATTTCTTCGTATTCGGCAAAAGCTTTATACTCCATTTCAGGCATACCAACAGTATCTAATAGTAAACTGTAGGCATGTTGATGAATTGCTTCCATGTTACCAAAGGACAACATCATCATTCTAGCTTCTGGAAGTTTGAAAAGTTGCATATACTTTTCTACATATCCTGAAGCAACATCTACATCTGATTGAGTAAACAATCTAAATATCTGAACTAAAAGATTCTTTTCTGAATCAGTTAATCTTTCATTCCAATCTTTTACATCGGTATGTAGTGGTACTGACATTGGATGCCAGTGCATTCTGTTTTGTAAATCGTAATACTCAAACATCCAACTGTAGTCAAATGGTTTGTAGTAATCTCTAGTTTTTAATAAGCTCATTTATCCCTCACAAGCAATACATTCCACTTCATCTAACTTAATTCGTGGAACTTTAATGTTAACATTCTCTGCAGCTTTAGCAGCATCAGACCTAAAATAGTAAAGTGATTTTAATTTATTAGCACCGTACCAATGAACATCACTGACATACTGTAAGTATTCATTATGTTGTTCTTGATTCTGAGTTGAATCAGGTAAGATAAAAAATAGATTAACACTTTGACTTTGACATATAAACTCTTGTCGCTTATATGCATGTTCGACAACCCAGATTTGATTTATCTCATCTGCGGTTTTAAATATTTCTTTTTCTTCTTTTGTAAATAACTTTAACTCTTGTATTGACCCACGATTATCACTAATATCTTGCCAAACTTTCTTTCGCTTTTTAGGGTCAGTTACTTTTTTGTTGATGAGTTTTTCGAGGTTTTTATTTCTAACTTTGTAGCTTCCAGATAGCGTTTTGTGAGTGAAGACGTTAGCCCTGATAGGCTCGATGGACGGAGAAGTTCCCCCACAAATAATACTGGAACTAGCATTAGGTGCAACAGCAAGGAGATGACAATTCCTAAGACCAGAATTAGAAATATCAGGAGCTTCCCCCCGTAATACAGCAAGTCTTCTAGATGCAAGAACAGCAGCTCCTTTGATGAACTTAAATAATTTATAGTTGATTCCAGTCGAGAAGATTCCCTCAAAGGAAATGTTTTGATTTTGTAGATAAGAGTGAAAACCCATTGCTCCAAGACCAATAGACCTTTCACGATAGGCTGAATAAGCAGCTTTTGTAAAGCCTTCTTTACCTTCTTTAATGTGCTTTTTAAATCTTTCATAGTTTGCATTGTAACCTCCAAGTGAATTTAAATCGACTGCATTTTCAATAAAGTGTTCTAGTACATTGTCAAGCATAGTAACTAAATCATCTATAAATTTATCATCTTTAGACCATTCATCAAAGTGTTCAAGGTTAACACTTGACAAACAACATACTGCAGTTCTCTCGTCATTAGTAGGTAAGGTTATCTCTGAACATAAGTTACTTTGTTTTACCTCTAATCCTAAATCTTTTTGTCCTTGTGGTAGAGCATCGTTACAGTTATCTATATTGACAATGTAAGGCTCTCCAGTTTCTGCTCTGGCATCTAATAGTTTAGACCAGAGTTCTCTAGCTTTTATAATCTTAACAGCTTCGTTTGTTTTTGGGTCAATCAATCGCCAATCATCATCTTCTTCTACAGCAGTTAAGAAAGCATTAGTTATGTTAACTCCATTATGTAAGTTCAAACATTTTCTATTTACATCGCCACCGGATTCTTTTCTCATTACCATAAACTCTTCAATCTCTGGATGAGATATATCCATGTAAGCAGCGTAGCTACCTCTTCTAGTAACACCTTGATTGAAGGCTAACATCTGAGAGTCTACTACTTTCATAAAAGGTATTGAGCCAGTAGATTTACTACCATTACTTGTAGGTATACCATCACTTCTAATATCTCCCCAGTAACCACCAATACCACCACCAGAACTAGCTAACCAAATGTTTTCATCATAGTGGCTAGATAAACCTTCACGATTATCTGGTACATAGTTTAAGAAACAACTAATAGGTAAGCCTCTAGTAGTACCACCATTAGAAAGAATAGGGGTAGAAAACATAAACCAAAGATTAGAAACATAGTTATAAATTCTTTGAGCCATATCAAAGTCGGTTTCTTCTTTAAAAGTAGAAACAAATATAGAAGCTCTAGCGAATGCTTCTTGTGGCGAAGTTTCATTCTGCCATAAGTATCTATCTTGAAGCGTATCTAAACTAAACTTATCTAATTTTTTATCTCTATCATAATTTATTATGATTCCTAAGTAAGGGTGTTCTCCTTTTTTATCACTCATTTGTTTCCTCTAATACTTTTATTAATTTATTTTCATACCACTCTGCTTTTTTTAAATCTTCGATACCGTTTTTATAAGTAAATCGCCATCTATATTTATGAGAGTTACCACGCAGATAACCTATAAACTCTTCTTTAGTTAGCATAGCTTCAATAGAATCAATACATTCTATTTTGCCTTGATTATAATGTGCTGGATTATTAACAAGGTCATTTATTGTTTTATATTTCATTATTTATCCAATCCTTTTCAGGTAATTTAGTTTCGCTAAACCAACGGAAGCCGTTAGCTTCTGCCCATTCAGCATGGGTTCTTTTAGTTTTATCTTTTCTTACTTTAGCTCCGGGCATAGGAGCATAAGGTTTTTGAAAGAAAAACACCAACTCAATATGTTTCGGTAAAGCTTTTTTAATATGTACGTATTTACTATACTCTGGAAAATCCCAGAACCTACCTTTAGCTTCAATTAAAACAACACTACCATCATCAAACTTACGTACAAAGTCTGGTTCGTATTTGTGTTGAATAACATAATCTATAGTTTCCCAATGATGTCGCCAGTCAGCAAACAATCTTTGATGTAATTCATATTCCCAATGACTATCATAGCCTCTAGGAATACCTGCCTCTTTCTTAGGTCTTGGTTTTCTTGGTTTTCTTCTTGCCATTTTTCTTTACAGTTGAGTCATAATTCTTAGCAAGTTTCCAATATTCTAAAATATTATTAAACATTCCTAAATGTTTCTTTTGTGATTCTTTATCCCAAACATAATACAAAATAGTTTCAGTATCTTTTCTATCTATAAATATAGATATTCTTTCTACATCTTTAAAGCCACAACCTTGAGCATAAGCTGAGAGTTGCATACCATGTTCATCATAAACTAATTTAGCAGGGTCTTTACCCTCTAAGTTATCTTTAGTTTTAAAGTCAATAAATATTCCAGACTTAGAATATAAATCAACCTTACCACCATAGCCTTGTTTAGCACAGAAAGAATCTTCGGCTATCCACTCTTCGTCAGGATAAGTTTCATCTAACCAAGCCTTAATAATTTTATAAGGTTTAGTTTTTTCTTTACCTAAGAATCCTTTCTCAATCATCCCATGTATTTTTGTACCTTGTTCAGCAGCTTGAATACTAATCTTTTTAGAATCATATTTACATCTAGCTGAAAATGATTCAGTAGATTCATCTTCGTATCTTTCTAAAGATAGTGCTGAGTTTAGAGCCTGATTTATTTTCCAGTTTTCTAAAGATGGTTTAGCTATCGTGCCTATAATAGTAGTAACAGAGGGTACTAAACCTAATGTTTTAGCATCTCTTAATGTAGTGTTTCTTTCTCTACCATTAGCACCAATGATAGTATACATTGGTTCTCCGTCTTGGTCATACCAATGACCTGATTCGGATGTGAACTTATTATAGTTGTCTACTTTAATTAAGTCAAACTCTTCTTCGTTTTTATTACTTTTCGGTATCATCATCTAACTCCTTAAATGCTTTTATTACGTCTGTTGAAAATAATTTTGGTAAATTAACTAAGAACATTCTACTAGCATTGTGGTCGCCACCGCTTACAGTTTTAAAAGTATCTAATTTATCTACAATCTTTTTGAGTACATCAGTCTTAAAAACTAAAGTACAGTATTCTTCTTCTCCAATACAAAGGTTGTGAAACCAATAATCTGATTCAGTAGCACGAATACCAGAGGGTTTGCCCCATGATTCATACTCAATACAAATGTTATTAGTTCCTACCCATATATCTCTTTCTGATTTAACCTCAATCTTTTTGTTGGTTAACATATCTGCAATTCTATCTTCTCTGATAGAGCCGTATGTTAAGTCAAGGTCAAACTTTTTTCTATCTTTTTTAGTGGGTTTCACTCCAGTTACCTCCTAGCTTGTACTCACCAGTCAAAGCACATCTCATGCCCAACTGCTGTCCTGCTTCTTCAATACATTCAACACCCATAAGACCAGTAAATTCTGCTATGTCTTGTTTAACTTGCATCTGCCATTCATCGTGAATGTTAGCAACAAACTTAGCATCAAGTGTATTTAGTTTTATTTTATTATCAAAGATACACATGGCTTTTTTCATAGCTATCGCACCTCCACCCTGTAGTAAAGTATTTAGAGCAGCATGTTCGTGCCTTACATAAATCTTTCTACCATCTAAACCTTTTAAGAATCCTCTTTTTGAAGCTTCTCTAACTCTGTTCGTAAGAGTTTCAAGTGATGGCAAGTTGGTAAGAAAACGCTTTCTAAGTCGCTTACCGTCTTCTCTTTTTCCTCCAACCACTGTACCAAGCTTTTCATCTCCAGCTCCGTAGATAAGTGCATAGATGAAAGTTTTTGCTTTATCTCTTGATTCAAGTCCTGCAAGTTCTTGATTTGTTTTGTGTATGTCGCCATTAATTACCTCGTTAATATATTCTTCATCATTCATGTAGTGAGCTAACATTCTAAGTTCTAAGCCACTAGCATCAATACCTAATAAATTATACCCTTCTGGTACAGTCCAACAAGAACGACACTCTTCTCCGTAAGGACTATATACACCGGGAACTTGTGCTAGATTAGGACTTCTGTGAGACATACGACCAGTAATAGTGCCGTTAGGTATCACCGAACCATGAACTCTTTCACCTTTTAACTCATCTATCCAAGAAGATATTTGAGCTATACGTTTCTGTAATAATAAAAACTCGGCAATGAGCCGAGCTTCGTGTATATGATTTATCTTTTTAAGAGTGCCTTCATCAACTATAGGCTGTCCAGTAGGTGTAAATCTTTCAGGTTTCCACCCAAAGTCTACTAAGTATTCGCCAATCTGTTTGCGACTACCAAGATTAAACTCTTGTAGTTTCTTACGCATAAATGGGTCATAGTTCTTAGTAGTCAAACGCTTTTCATATTCTTCATCAGTCATGCCACGTTTAGATAAAGTACCATCTTTCTTTATATAAGGAGTTACAAGTTTATCCTCTACCCATTTAGGTTTAAAAGTAGTTTGTACTTCATCTTCTACTTCTATCATTCTAGCTTTTAACTTAGCTAAAAGCATTGTGGCTTTTTCCGTATCAAATAGAAAACCAGTTTGTTCTTGTTGGTGCATGATTTGAGCAACTTGTGTTTCTAAATCTACACTATCCTGACTAAATCCTACACCTTCTTTTTCTAAAGCATAATAAACTTTCTCATTAAGTAATACATCTTGTTCACAATACTCTAGCATTTCGTGTGTATAGGTATCAAAATCATCAGGTTGTTCTTGCTTGTGAAAGTTAATTCTATAGCCCCATGTTTTTAAACTATGTCCGTTTTCTCTAACAGGTTGAAATAACCTAGACATAACTAAAGTATCAACAACTTTGGCTTCTAATTTAACATCAAGTATTTTTTCTATTGCAGGAATATCATAGCCTATAATATTATGCCCGATTAAAACATCAGCACTTTGTAAATATTCTACCCCGTCAAGTAATTGATTAGGGTTAAATGTACGGCAAGTATCTTCTGCTAAATCTTTGGCAACAATGCACCAGATTTTACTAGGATTTAATCCGTCTGCTTCTATATCAAAAATCAATTTCTTCATTATCGAATGTCTCCTGTTCTGTTAACTCATGTAATCTACCCGTTTCACTATCATATCTTAATGCACAAGCTAATCCAGTATCTCCAGTATACCTTGATTTTAAAACTCTTACCTTAGTTTTATTTGCTTCTTTAGGGTCTTTAGCCTGTTGATTTCTTTCAAGAGCAATTACACAATCAGATAACTGTGAGATTCCTTGTGAACCTTTTAAGTGAGACAGAGATACTTCAATGCCTTGCTCATGTCCTTTCTCTCCTGCAGCTCTACGTAAGTGTGAAACAAGTATCATGCCTACATTAGTTTCTTCAACTAAACTACGCAGTCTATTCATAAGAGAATCAATACCTCTACGTTCATCGCCTTCGGATAAGACATTTACTAACATGTGTAAGTGGTCAACCACTACCCATTTACATTCACACCCTACAATCATGTATCTAAGTTTGGCAAAGATTTCGTCAATGTCAGTTGCTCCTAAATGTGAATGAATAAATACTCTGTTCTTTTCTATTACTTTATCAAATAAAGTATTAAGTTCTTCATCACTATAATTATCTCTTTTCTCATTAAGATATATTCTGTCATTAGCTTCAATAGAAATTAATCCGTCTGCTGTTCTCATCCAGTTTTCTTCAAGAGCAATAATACCTACGTTATCTTTAGTAGTTTTAATTAGCCAATGTTCAAGCTCTCTAGTTACTGAAGACTTACCAAGTCCTGTACCACCTGTTAAGGTTACTAACTCGCCTCGTCTCATGCCATATAATTTTTTATTTAAACCTTCCCAAGGATAAGCAATACTTTCTTTTACCTCTCTATGTAGCCAGTCTGATTTTTGACTAGACAGTTCCATGATACCTGACGGAGTATAAGTCTTAGATTCCCACCATGCTTTAGTAAAGCCTTGAAATTCTTTTTGTCTAAGCATGTCGTTAGCATCTTTATAGCCATTGGGTAAAGTCATTATCTTTACCTTCCCGGGTTTTAAAATACGAGCAACATTTCGTGAAGCTTCTCGACCTGCCTTGTCATTATCAAAACAAAGCACGACATTATCAAAGCTCTCAACAAACTCTATGCTTTCTCTAATATCTTTTACTGCACCTGCAGCCCCTCGTTTAAGAGATACGACTGCCCACTTACCTTGAAAGAGTTCGTCTACTGCCATAGCATCACACTCGCCTTCAGTAATGGTTAGATATTTACCGCCAGTATTTCTGTATAACTGTTCGCCAAATAATCCTGTACCTTCAAACGTACCTTTGGTTGCAAAGTTTTTATCTGCAACAAATCTTGTTTTAGTTATGGCTACTTCATTGCCATTAAAGTATGGATATATATGTTGCGTTATATCTCCATTTCTGTTCTTTACAATTCTTACACCAAACTTCTTCGCAGTATCTTCAGAGATACCTCTGTCAGTTAACTGTCCATATATTCCAGTATAAGATTCTAAAAATGTATTAGTTGGTTTCTGTGTTGTTTCCACTATTCTGCCCTCACTTGCAGTTTCATAATCGGTAAAAAATGTTGAACAACTAAAGCAGTAAGCTGAGTTGTCTGCGTTAATTGATACGGGGTCAGAGCCACCGCACTTAGGACAAGGTTGCCTATGCTTTACGAATTTGCTTTTATCTTGATTCAATTCTATCTCCAGAAGAATAGCTAGACTAGGATAAATAATAGAGGTTAAAAAACCTAATCTAGCTAAATGTTTTTACTAACTGTCTTGTGCTTCAGTATCTGATGGTACTTCTTTTGTTTCAGATTCCTCTACCTTAACACCAGACTTATCTGCATTAATTACTTCTACAATTCTGGTAGAAAAATAATTAATAGCACCTTGAGTTTCTTCAAGGTCTAAAGTCTGTGCAGCTTTCTTTTGATTCAGTCTCTGTAATCTGCCAAAGATTTGTTGACCCTCTTCGGGTAAATCTTCAACATAAACATTGACATCATCAATGGTAATGTAAGGTTTTTGTTCTTGTTCTGTCATTAGAACTCCTCGCCATCTGCTAATAGTTCAGCACCATCAGCATTTTTATATTCGATTAAGTCCACAACTTGTACAGCTTGTAAGTCAAGACCTACGTAAGGACCAAATTTACCCTCACCACTATACTCATTGTACTGAACTCTAACCTTAGAGCCATTACCAACAGCAAGACTAATCTCTTGCTTATCCTTATCTAAAAGTCTAGGTGCAGGTCTGGTTATTCCATTAGGACCATGTACCTTTCTTTTGATAACTAAAGCAGGACCTTCGTCATGTTGCTTTACCTTATGACCTCTTGCCGCAAAATCATTAGCAGTAGTCTCATCGACAATTAAGTCAACAGTATATACTGGTTCAAACTTTGTGTTTGGGGTCGTTATACTTGCCCATTTTACTGAGCCTTCTAATATAGCCATAGTGTATTACCTCCGTTTAGCTTATTAAAAATCTGTGAGAGTTTTGAGCCAACCACTCTCTCGGTTGTGGCATGAGCCAAATCAAGTAACTTAAATGGAGATAGAGAGGGCTTCCTGATTACTCGTTCTAATCTATCCATTAATTCCATAGTTGTACTTTAGAGAATAACATTCTTGTTGTCAAGAGTTATCTTCCTTGTCCTCGATATTTAATTTTTTGTTGTCTACGTTTATGTTTATTTAAATGCTTAGTAGACTGTTTAACTTTTCTACCTCGCCCTGCCATGCCTTGAGAAGTTGCCTTCTTGACATGTTTAATTAAGACTGTTTCTCTTCTCTGTGCCATCTAGTTTGTATAGTTCCTCAACAATTAAGTGTTCATCTTTGATATTGCTTCTTGCTTCTTTTAGAGCCATATAATTTCCTTCAAAAAGAAACTTTTCTTTTGTTATTTCATTAGTAACAGAAACAATATTTGTAATTCCCTCCATAGAAATAAGATTATCAAACGCTTCTAATATAGAATAAGCGTAAGTTTTTATTTCATCTTCTTCTTTATCTAACATAACTTTACATATATATGTTTGCATCTTTTATTTCCTCTTTTAATTGATTATAGTTTTTAATATTAGGATTACTTTTTAATTTTTTAAGTAACCACTTATCTGTCATGAAAGACAAATGAGTTCTTCCAGTAGTATGTACATGAGTTTCTTGAGGTAGCATACTATCAACATTGTCAAGGGTAATCTTATTACCTTCTTCTTCAGTCATCATAGATTTAAGCCACTGCACTTGAATTAGCTTAACTCTTTTTTTTAATTCTTTAACTTTTTTCTTGTTCAATTTCTATTACTCCGTCATCAAATAAGTCTTCAAGAAAAACTCTTGAGTTATCAAGTATAACTGCTCTAACATAATCTTTATCTTCTGCCTCAACAGTTACTGTCTTTAACTTACCAATGTAAATTACAAACTTCATATTCTTTCTTCTGGATAATAAACTTCCATATAGATTTTTTCTACTGCATCTTTGTATTCTATATTAGTCATAGATGTAATCGGTAATTCTTTGACCAATGCTTTAAAATGATAAATTTTATTGTCCATATTTAACCTCTATTTATTCTTTCTGAATTTACACAAACAAAAGTTTCTGCATAAGTTTGATACTCTTCTTTAATATAATTTTCTAAGCCGTCATAATTTTCTGTTAAAAAATTTAAACAATCTATTTCAGACTTAAATAAATATTCAAAGATATGAATATCCTCAATCACTACTGCAATAGTAGTTACTTCAAACAAAGCTACTAATATCCACATCATACTAACTTACCTCCAGTTCTTCTTGTAGTTCCTCAATAGTCTTTGGAACATTTTTATTATACCTTTTTTTATAAAAAGATAAACCCATATCAAGAGCTTTTCTTTTTATTTTACTTTCTGCAACATGACCTTCCCATGTCTTAAAATCTTTTTGTCGGCAAATGTCTTGCCACTTTTTGATTGAAAGCTTTCTAAAGTTTCCTTCTTTAGCGAATCTAATGTAGACCCACTTGCGACCAACAGAACGAATAGTAGCTTTGCGATAGCCACAACCTTCTCCTCTTAGTCCAGTCTTCATATCATCATGATAAAAATAATAGTGTTCCATAATTACATCCTATAAAAATATACATCCCATTTTACCGCATGTTCTAATGGGCAAAAAGTAATTCTTCTATGATTGTAGTTAGGATTTTTTTTACCCCACCTACCTTGACACTTAACATAATGGTTAGTAAGTCCTAACTTATTAGTGTAAGCTATTGTTTTTCTTAGCTTTTTTAATTTATCTAAGCCTTTTGATTTATCTTTATCATTAGGATTAAATACAGTAAAAGCATAACTGCTTGTGCGATATTTACTCATGCTTCCTCCTCTAAATGTCCAATTAGTTCGCCATATCTATTGAAAAAATAATTATTTACTTCACACAAATCTATTTGTTCCTCCAAATCCATATCAGCAAAGTAGCTATACTTAACTACTGTATTACCATTTTCATCTTCGTCTTCAAAGTCAAAAGGACTGTCATACATATAATTTATAAATCTAGCTTTTGCTTCATTATCTAGCTCTTGATATTCATAAGCTCTTACAGTTATTAATTTACTCATCTTTCTCCTTCAAATGTCTTGTAATTAAATTTTGCATAGACTTCTCAACCTTCATAAGCTTCTGTCTTGTTTCCCATTCAGACCTATTCTTAATCTCAAAGATTTCAATAGCTTCATAGTTATCATCAGCTCTTCGCCACCAATCTATTACTCTGTTTTTAAATGGGAGAATGCTATCAGTATTATCATACTCCACATGAACTGTACCTGCGACATAATCTTCGGCTACAGTTGTACCTTTGTCTATTAATTTAGGTTTCATTTATTTCCTCCTCGTCTATTGAAAACCAATCTTTATCATAAAAGCCTTGATGTTCTGCCCACTTCCAATCAGTAGCATCTGACTCATTACCATCTTCCCAAAATTGTGCACCATCTTTTAAAGTAATAAATAGTCTTGTCCATTTACCTACTTTTATGTCTTCAATCTCTTCCATTTTAAAATTGTTTTTTTCAGCAATGGCTTCAATATCCCATGAAAGGGTAGTGTCATACTTTGCTTCTACATATCTAACTTTAGTCATGCGACCTCCTCATAACCTAATTCAATTATGTATTCTTTAAACTCTTTATCAGACATATCTTTGACAGAATTAAACATAACATCAAAAGCTATTCTATATAATTCTTTCCAATCCATATTATCAATTACCATCTCTGCCCATTCTTCTTTAGTCATGCGACCTCCTCTATAATTTTATTCCATGCTTCTTGAAGTTCGTCTTTCATTTTCTTATCATCAGACCACTCCATTTCACAAGTTATTACATCATCTACAATAGCTATTGCTTCTTTTATTTTCATGCTTCTTCCTCCCATTTAAGATACCTCCATTCACTCATAATTTCTCCCACTATTAAATCCAAAGTACGAAGCTCACTCTTAGTAGGCTTGTCAGGATTTTCAAATTGAAAGAAAATATCAAGCTCATGTGGGTCTATAATATGTCCTTTGTCTTTTATGTACTGGAACTTTTCTTCTACAGTCATGCTATAGATTTGTTGTAGTTCCATTTCTTTTTCTTCCGAAATGTTTATTGTCATGTTTTACCTCGTATTATTTTTAACTATATGCCAACAAGCATGAATAAATTCTGCTACTTCTGTATCAGCTTCTCCTTCATATTGGTCTGTGTAAAGAAATACAATTTCTTCAATGTACTTCATAGCTTCTGCTACCGAAGTAGGTTTTTCATATATCTGATAATCTGCCATATTTATTTACCTCTATTTTATTTCTTCTAATTAAACTAGCTCTGATATTATCAAGAGTCTTTTCAGTTACCTTACCATTATGTTTGACTTTCATTTACACCTCTGCAAATTCTTCAAATCTTTTCTCAATGACAAGATTAATTAACTCATCATAAGATAATTTATTTTCGTAAGCATCTTGATATTTCATACCAAGTTCAGCTAGTAAATCTTCTGCTGAAAAGTTAGCGTTTACTACTTTGCTTTCTATATGGTCTTTGATTATGTCGTTGTATTCGTTAGACATTTATTTATCCTCCAATTTTTTTAAGCGTTCAACTATATCCTCTAAAGCATCATTAACCCAATCACTAACCAGTTGTTCTACTTGGCTTTCCATATCGTAGAATGTTGGTCTGTCATCTAAGTCAGTTCTATGACACTCAGTTTCTTCGATATTATTTTGTAAGTCTTCGGAAAGATTATCAATAGAAGTACCAAGATTATTAATCTCAGTAAAGACTCTATCTTCTATATAGTCATCAAGTTTAATTAGCTTTCTTAAAAAGTTAGCTATTATTTGTTTCATTTTTACCTCTCTAGTTATTTAAGTTAGTTAATATATATTCGCCACTATCTATTTTCATTTGAGTAACACCTTTGTTCTCGCCTAAAAACATATTTCTGTAGCGACCTGTAGTAACAGAATAATCCCAATAGTATTCATCAAGATATGTTACACCACTATCCATTCTCTTAGCTATGATTGAGTTGTAACTTTGCAAATAGGTCGCATCATCAGTCTCTATTTCAAACTGATTAGCAACTGAATTACCATTACTACTCTTCATGTTTCTTACTTTTACCATTAATACCTCCATTAATTTTAATAGTTTTAGTTTTACTAAGCTTGGCATTCTTGCCTTGCCTAATTCTATCCATCATTTCCATGTGTTCTTTCATTGTCATACTCATAATTTACCTCAGTCTTCGTAATAAAAATCAGCATATTCTATTATATCTTCTACTGCTTGTAGTTGATATAATTCTTCTTGGAATATGCCGTTCTCTGGTTCTGATTTAATTTGATTCCTAGAAACATTAATTAAGTTTCTAACAACTTCTAAAGCTGTTTCTAGTTCTTTGCTTTCTCTTTTAAATGTAAGTTCTACACTCATTTAGTTTCCTCCTCAAATTCAAAACAACTAATATCCCCAAATTTAACATCAAATGCTAAATGTGTTAGTAATATTTCATAAGCTTCCTTTATTGTTTCAGCTTCTATTTCATCATAATAAGTTACCTTATAATTTTTCATTTAGTTTCCTCGTCTGGTTTTAATTCATCTATCAACTCCCACATTTCTGCCGAAAGCTGTACTAAACTAGGGGCTTCTGGCTCTATTCTAATTCCCATAGGTACTGCATTAACAGTTTCATCTAAGAATGCCATAGCTTCATCTAGTTTTTTCCATTGTTCATAGGGTAATTTCATTTGGTTTCCTCCTCATTTTTAATTAGTCTAAGTTTTGGTTTCACTTTTTTAATCTTCGGCTCAAACTTATTTAAAACATTTATTTTTCTAATAGTCCTTGAAGTTTGTCCAAGATAATTTATTTCATTTAAAGTTTCTTTTAGTTCTTTATCACTTAACTCAGCAAAGACTCTAGTAATTTCAAGTGCTATATCTTCATCTAAGAATTTAAACTTCATTCTTCCTCCTCAGCATGATAATCAATCCACTTTAAATCCATAGACCAAGACCAATCATCAGTACCTTTTGTTGCTATTTCTTTAGCTTCCTCTTTTGAGTTAGCTTCAATCGTAGTTGCATATACAGATTGTTTTGTTGCTGTTACTCTATATGTTTTCATGCTTCCTCCTTTAATAGTTCTTGTTGTTCATGTAGCCATTGATGAGCAACACCAGATAAATGTTCATAAATAACACCAACTATTTGCTCTTGTACTGTTTCGCCATTTAAATTAGAGGACTCATACCATAGCTCTGAATTGTTAGCATAAATCATTATCTGGTCATAAGTATAAACTGAAATACTGCTGTCTACATATTCATGCAAATAATCGCCTTTGCTTTCTAGTATTTCTTCTTTGTTATCTTCTAATTCTGCTATTAAATCTTCTTCAATAGAAGATAAACTGTAATCTTTATCTGTCATTTTTTACCTCTAAGTTCTTTCATTTCTTGTTTAAACTTTTGCATAGCTTCTCGTTTAGTGTAGAAATAATAGACTCTTGTTTCCAAGTAGCCGTTAACACTATCACATATTCGCCAAGCACCTTCTCTGTTTCTATCTATATTCATTATGCTACCTCTTCTTTTAAATCTAAAACTTCTACACCAACATCTTCAATAAGTTCTTCAAGTAATTCTACAACCTCTTTATGTTTAAGCGGTGTCGTGTAATCTACTCCATAAAACTCAGGAATATCTACTGAGTAGTGGTGTCTATCATATGCCCATGTAAAGACATCTTCAACAACACTCTCTGCATATTCAAGGTCAGTAAATCTACCAAGTGTAGATAAACCTTCAGGATTAAAATAACCTAAGCACTCAGTCGCCCCGTTAAGAGCATGAGAACACTCAACCAATAATTGACAAAGAGTATTTAACTCTCTGAATTTTTCTACTTTATCAACAATATCTAACATTAATACCTCCTTTGTTAGCTGTTATACCATAAGTCAAAACCTTCTACAATTCCGACAATATCTTCACTTCCGTCTGAAAGACTTTCAAATACACTCTTTAAAACATTAGCTTGACGAAGAGTGTATGTGGTCTGCTCTGTATCACTCCACTCAATGAATGGCTTCATAACATTATCATGATAGACACCATGAGTCTGTAAGATACCATGTCCGTCATGAGTAATTCCATAACCATTTACATATCTACGAAAATCATAAACATCTTTATCGTCTTTATGTAAGTCGATTATCTTTTTCATGTGGATTGCTACCTTGATTAAATCATCAATCAAACTGCACATATCTATGTGTGCTTGATTATCAGGATTTTCTTTATTGAAGTCTTTCCTTTGGTTATAAAGGTCAGTCTTTTCTATAGTCGCAAGTGTTTGCATATTTACCTCTCTATTTATTTAAGTTTTGCCTTTTGGCTCTAGCTTGTTTTTTCTTTAGATGTAGTCGTGCTTGTCGCATACCTCTAAATTCTATCCCGTCTAAAAAGACACGATAATGTCCATACTCATTCTGTTTCCAGATAGGTTTTTCTTTAGTCATTTGTTTCCTCCATTTAAATTGTTGTCTGTTTGACTGCAACAAAGTTAGCAACTCTCCTTGTGTTTGTCAACGCTATAAAAATTATAGCGATAGCTAGTAAGGTAGGAGAGTTATATGAAAAAAAAATCCTCACTAGCTATCTAAAAACAGTGCAATTGATTTTACAGTAGTTCAATGTCATGGGTGTTTCCCATTTTCTTACACTCTATTTTTTATTTAGGTGGTTTCGGTCTATCCACCATAACAAGTATCGTTTTACTGCAAATCCCAACCCAACTGCGTAAGAATTTCTTTGCAATCATTGTTTGATGTTTATTCTAGTCTCACTACCATATGCCACGTCTTAATTGACTTTAACAACTAGAACATTTTTTCTATAGGTCTCACAACAACCAACCAACTACGACCTTTCTCTACTTGCATAAATTCTGTCGGTGGCAGTAGTAGTGTAGGTGGATATTTCTCCTACAATTCTCTGCAGTACCATTCTCTACTACTACCACCTGTGGTTAATATCCCCGAATTTAATCTAGGTTTTATAACTAACCACTTATTATTAAAAATTATTATATTCTTTTCTAGCTTCACAATAGAAAGCAACTTGTACACCCTCAATAGTTTCTATTACAGCTACATCATCTAAACCTACTTTCTCTTGGTCAGATAAAGTACTTAATATAACCCAATCAGTATGTCCATATTCTTCTCTGCAAATATCATCTATTTGTTCGGTAATATCTCTACTCATTTTCGTTTTCCCATTTTTCAATTAGCCAAAGTAAAGATGTAGCACATTCATTTCTACCTACATGAATATCAAAAGTATCGTCAGATAATTCTTCATCTTCATTTATTACAGGTTCATTATGTTCTATTTCATCTTCTAACCATTTAACTATTTTATTTAATATATTTTCACTCATTTATTTTCCTCTTTAATTTTTCTCATAGTATCTACGAGCATTCTTTTTAAAATTCTTTGAATTTCATTGTAAGTTTTCCAACCCTCGACACCTCCCTGTCTTTTGGAAATATATCCAGTATCATTTAACCACTCATCAGTATTTTTATCTCTGATACCTATTTCAAATAAACCAGAATGTCCACCATAAGAACTACTATGACAGATAACAGTTACCATTAAGTTATCAAAGTAATAAACATACCATATACCACCTTTAACTTTATCATCACATGAGAAATTTTCCTTGCAATTTATAGGTCTTATTTCATCATTAACGACATCAAGATTAGCAACGATACTTTCATATCCTGCTATTTCTATGCTATTTATTTTCATATCTTCTCCATTTAAGTTTAAAAATTATTTAAGGATGCCAATCACAAATCTCTTGAACAAGAGCTGTAATAAAATATTCTCCTGAACTTTCACGTTCAAGTGTATTATCTGGGTCAAATACTACAAAAACATCAAGG
>Ga0208157_1000449_pt1 | contig 22623 bp, 37 predicted proteins | sample 5_EtaG_FD_184077 | JGI IMG/M metagenome (GOLD analysis project Ga0208157, IMG submission 184077) | Marine viral communities from the Subarctic Pacific Ocean - 5_ETSP_OMZ_AT15132 metaG (SPAdes) (version 2) | ecosystem: Environmental > Aquatic > Marine > Oceanic | place: Pacific Ocean | collected...
CTCTTTAAGAGCTTCTGCATGAGCAACCCTAAGTCTATACATATTAACTGGATCTAATACTTTCCCCACTTCACCTTTTAATAATTGTTCTAAAGGTAATCCAGTTTCTTCAGCTAGTGCTTTTAAGTTTTCACCATTAGAGCCAAATTTAGTTACATTTCTTGCAACCTCAAGAGGTTCTTCATATTCTTCAGCTATCTTTTCTAAAGTTTTTCTTTCCGGAATACTTGCATCCAACCTATTCATGTTTACATTGATAATATATTTAGATTTCTTTTCAGGTTGTCTGCCTGGTGCTGTGGGTGGCACAACTTCCTCTGTAAATTTATTATCAATATCTACATCTTTTACATAATCCTCAAACTCTGTTCTTACTCTTGGAATAACATCTGCAAGATCTCTTTCCGACATCGGTGTTGATTGTATTTCAGGATCTTTAAAATCTTTAAGACTAGGCAAGCCAACATTTCCTTCTCGAATGTCTTGTTCAATTAATCTTGCTCTTTTTGTTTCTGAGTCAGATATTTTTGCCTCTAGTTCTAAAGCCTCTGTGCGTTGCTCAACAGATTTTAAAAGTTTTTCTACTTCTTCATCTGTAGTTCTATCAGGTCTAATACCAAAAGATTCTGTTAAAAGTTTTCTTTTTTGTTCTATATCATCATTTATTTTTCTTGCTTGTTGTAAAGGCACTTGATCGTTAATGTGTACGCTATTGTTATATAAGGCCTCTATAACTTCTTCTGTAATGTCCTCTTGTGGTCTGCCTTCAAGTGTTGCTCTTTCAAGTTGACCAAGGCCAAAAAATTGATCTTCGTCCATGGCTTCTGCTATCTCATCAAAGTCCATAGCACCACCTTTTCTTAAATAGCTAAGTGGTATTTTCCCGCCCAAGGCATCTGCTAACTCTGATTTTCTTTTAAAATTAGGATCAATAGTCCTAAAGATATAATCTCTAGCCCTTCTTACCTTTGGCTCTGGAACATCTCTTAAAGATTTTGGCAATTTACTTGGTCTTTCTTCTTCAACTACAAATCGTTTTGCTTGATCTATGTTAGTAAAGGTTTTTTCAAACGGTAGCATTTGTGTTCTTTTCTTTAACTCTTCTACTGTTAATTCACCATCAAATCTTTTGTCTTGCTCTATAAGATCATCTATTTGCTGTGGTGTTAAAGGCTCTGATTTAAAAACTCTAAATTGACCAGCAGATTCTCTGATTTCGTAATCATTCTTTTTAATTTTAGCTTTATAGGTGTTTGTATCACGATCATAAGTAAAAGGTGTTTTCGTAACCTTCTTTCTTTGTTCTTGTACTTGCTCTACTGTTAATGTTGGATCTTCGGGTTCTGTTCTTGGTATAACCTTTTCAATATTTTTATCAGCTTCATCTGCTTTTTTAATTGCCTCTTCACTTGTTTCAACCATTTCTTCAGATGGTTTTTTCTTTCTAACATTTTTAAGGCCTCTCACACCAGCAAATATTAATTCAAAAAGTCCAGCAAAAGCAGTTCCCTCAATAGCCATTTTTAATCTACCAAGTGCTTCTGTATCATTTTCTTCAGCTTCTAAAAAGTCTGTAAGTGGGTTTTGTAAGGCTGGAACAGATTGTATAAGGTTTGATAATCTTTCTTCTGTAGGAGAAAAAGCAAATTGTTCTGCGGCAGATCCAGCGACAGTTGCATTAATACCCTTTTGCAACAAAGAAGTGCTACCTCTAACTGCCTGTACTGTTTTTACAGCAGGTGTGTAAGGTATTGCAAATCCAGCTATATCTCTTGTGATTCCGCCAATAATAGATGTTGGCTCTTCAACTTCAGGAAGGTCTGGAGTTGCATCAATAATTTGTGATAAGCGTTGTTTTACTGGACTGTACTTACCTTGCGTGCGTAAGAGAAAAGCAGTTGCATCTTTAGTGGCTTGTGCTGTATCTCTTATAGCACCACCACCAATTCTATAAATACTTTCTAATGCTCCAACCTCTTCTTTTTTGGTTAGATCAACTTCAGATAATTTTTTAGTTCCGTATTCAGATAACTTTATGGGTTGCGAGCTAGTATCAGGTTGAGGCGTTTCTTGTAAATATTCGCTGAGTTTTATTGATTTGTCTTGCTCTGCCATAATTCATTTTAATCCACTTCGATTTTTGTGCCTTGATACATAAGTTCTGTACCTTTTGGATATGTTGCTCTAATATCTTCTATTGATAGGTTAGATACATCGGGAAGCTCTTGTTGTATTTGTCCTCCCCTTGGGGGTATGCCTCTTGTTCGTCTTTCATAGACATCTAGGTTTTGTAGATATGCTTCTAATTGTAAGTCTTGTGGACTAAGCTCCTCTCCCTTTGCTATTTTCTCAGCAAGATAGGCCTTATAATCAGCCACAGTCATTTCTTTAGGTTGATCTGCTTTATACCTTTCTAATAAAAGAGTATCAAGTTTTTCTGGACCCATAATTTTTGCTAAATCTTTAAAAGATCCTTCAGGTAGAGTTGCAAGAAAATCTTGATATTTTTTCTTTTTAGCCTCTTGCTTTTCCTTGCCTTCCTTCATTTCTTGAAGAGCTAAAGTATTTTGCACAAAGTTTTTATCACCTTTTAATGCTCCACCAAGAGCATATAACATAAAGGCCAATCTTTCGTTTTTATCTTTGTTTTCAACCTGTGCCATTTAGCCTCCTGGTCGCATAAAATATAAACCTGCTAACTGAGCAGCAGTTCCTAATACATCGCCTAAACCAGTTTTTTGTTTTGTTGTAGTAATCGGTGTCGTTGTTCCAAGACCAGCTTGTAATAAGCCAAGCTGTTGAGGGCCATAAGCCAATGCTCTTTGGAACTCTTGATAAGGAACTTGAAGTGCTTGTTGTTGTAGCATTTGTTGTTGTCTGCCGATATCTCCAAGCATACCAAGTCTTTGCATTTGCTCTTGTTGTAATCCACCTAATAAGCCAGCTTGAAATCTTCTGCCTTCCATTTCTCTAGCAATATCAGCCTCGGCTGCTCTTTTTGCTTGCTCAAATCCTGTTTGTCTTAAACCCGCAGAAGTCCTAGCCATTTGCTCAACAAATGGTCTTTGTGATTCTGCTTCTAAAATGGCTGATCGTGAACCACCAAAAGCACCTGCGCCAATAGCTTGAGCTTGTGCCTGTTGTCGTGCTATATCTGCTCTGCGCTGAATATCACCAAGAGAAGTTTCTATAACTTGTTCTTGAAATGGTGATTGATATGCACCAATGTCAGCACCTAAAAGGCTTGGTGTTGGAGCTTGTGCAAGCTCTCTAATGCCAGTAATAGGATCAAATTCCATACCCGTTTCAAACAACCCACGAGTTGCCTCAAATTGTCTTAATTGATCGGGTGAGAATCCTGCAACCAATGGGCCTGTATATGGCACAAAAGGTTGACCAGCTAACCCTCTAGCAGATTGAAAAACTTCCTGCTGTTGTCGTTGCTGATATTCTGGTAATGATACTGATTGTGTTGTTTTGCCTTTACTCATAAATCTTTTCTTATCATATATTCTGGCTCAAAGCCTAAATGTTTTAGTTTTCTTAACCATCCTTTTCGACCACCGCCATATAATCTTTTACATCCTGCGGTTTTTGCAAATGCCTCTATAGATGGCAACATTTCTTCTAATTCTTTGTAATCTCCACCACAAAATAACAAGTTTAATGCTGTATTCTGTGGGAATACTACAAATTCTGTAACCATTGCAGATCTCTCTGCGGGCCACAAATGGAATAATCCATGCCTTATTTTATCTTCAATATCGTCTAATGTATAGGAATCTTGGTGTTTGATAGCCTTCGCAATCCAATGTTTACAGCGATTCCACTCAATCTCCCAAGCATCTTTCTTGGGAAACTCAACAATATTAGTCGCCTTTTCCATATTCAATAATACTTAAAACCAAGTCAATGTTTGCATGGTTGACTTGTGCTTTGATGATTTCCCCTTGCAGTAGAATTATCCCTGCGTTAGTTTGTAATTCTTCAGTAGCGTGTGCTGTTATGTTTTTTTGTTTATAGATAAAAAACTCATTTGAGCTAGTATCAGTGATTGATACATCTAAATTAGTTTGCTGATTACCATGATCGCAAGCTAGAAAACCTTTGACAATCGCAAAATCAAAGTCACCACCCGTAGGTGCTGTATATATGGTTTGCTGTGTGGTAGCTGCAAAAGAATATTTAACATTGATAGCACGCTGTATGTACTGTCGTTGTGAGGATACATCCATTATCTTCTGCCTCTATTCTTTACATCTAAGCGTATATCACCGACTTGGAAGTCTTGAGTTGTGCTTCCTGTGACTGTCATTTCTACTTGGCGTGCGGTAAACCTAGCATCGGTATAACCATCACCTGAAGAATCAAAAGTAAAGCTACCAAAGTCCGTTTCAGGGCCTAAAGGAGTAAATTTACCTTTAAAACTTAGGGTTACACCAGGTAAAGAGCTTGCTTCTTCGTCTGGAATGATTTGATTACATTGCACATATCTATCACCTTGACCAATCTGTATTGGCCCTGTTGTGCAAAAAGGCGATCTACCATTAAGATTAGGTGAATTACCAAGTAAAGTTGATTCGTGTTCGTAAACAAATCCGCTTGAATCAGCAGAGATAGGATAATTAAACACGCCTTGGTCGATCCAACATCCTCTATCAAGTTCACCGATTGACCATACATTTTGTGCATAGTTCCAAATTACATATTTATTGGGTGTGTATTGAGTATCACCGCTTGGGAATCCCCACCATATCTCATTGAAGTTAGAGTTATGTCCACCCCAACAAGCACCTTTGCCTGGTACGTTGAGATTATCAAAAACATAATCATGCACATCGCAAGGTATTTCTCTAACTGTACCATCATAGATATAGAAAGCATTTTCACCCATCCATGCAAGGAAATTGCCTGTAGGCACAATTACTCTTCTGCCTACTGCTTTACAATTTGTACCTGCATCAGCAATACCATAAACAAAAGGTGAGCCAGAATAAAACATTCTGTTAATGCCTGTATCACTAAAAATGATAATGTCAGACCTAAACTTAACAGCGTATAAAGCTCTACCACCTGTAGGGATTTGTAAATCACCTGCGGTGTTGGTTGCTTTTGATGTCCAAGTATTACGATCTTCTCTGGTTGACCATGCTACTTTTCTTGGATCACTTGCTGAACCAATCGCAACTAAATGTCTTTCATTAGTAACAATGGTTGCTTGGTTGCCTACGGGTGCGCCTGTGACTGCGGTTGCTATGGTATCAGCAGTACCGCCTGAGTTTGGCGACCATTTATAAATCTTGCCATCGCCTGAGAAACAGAAAATTAAATCTTCACCCCAATTACTGAATGAGAAATGGCCTGTTTTTAAGGGTAGTCCAGACTGACTTCTAGCATCGCCATAATCTTCTGAACCATAAGTATATGCACCAAATCCTAAAGGATCATTACTTGCATCATTGACAAAGCCTGTGGGTGTAATATCTGTCCATGTATTGTCATACAAAACAAAAACTTTTTGTCTTGTACCAACTGCTAAAACAGGATCACCAGCATTATCTGAATAGGCGTACATCCCAATGGGTGCGCCTGTAAGTGCTGTGTTTCTAAGTTTTTCCCAGCCACCAATAGGTTTTAGGTAGCCATTTTCAAAGCGAACTAAATCCCCGTCAACCCAACGACCTTTATTACCATAGTCAGTTCCGTTCTTGACTATGCCTGCGGGTGGAGTAACTGGAATGAGTGCCATTCACTTATGATCCTATAATTTTAGTTTTTACATCCCAAGTATATGAGATTGCCATTATGCGTTTTCCAATGTTTCTATTCTAGTTTCTAGTGCTTCTATTTTAGTTATCGCTTCTTGTAATGCACCTGTTAAAAGTGGTACAAGTTTTGCTTGGTCGATACCTTGATAAACAGGGAAAGTATGTGAAGCTGTCCAAGTACTATCAGAAGGGAACTTAGGATTTTCTCCTGTTTTACCTTCTGTCCATTCATCTTCTGTAACACCATCAGCAAAAACACTTCCATCGGATGAAAGTACTGCATTTTCTGCTGTTTTAGTTTCGTTATGAGTTCCTGTTACTGCTTCAGGTACAACTGTACTTGCCTCATGTGCAATAAATCCATCAACCAAAGTATTTGTTTCATCTTCAATCCAATTAAACCTTCGAGGTTGTAGTTCTTTTACTCTAGTAATTGCACCAGTCATATCTACAACATTTTCTTTTAATCTATGATCTGAAGATGTGTTAAAAGATGTAGAACTAGCATTGTTTGTTATAGTGCCAACAACTGAACCACTTGAATTTTGAAATGCCATAGGGATACCGTTTGTATTTAACCCTTTAATAACAAAACCATGATTAGTTGATATGTTATGTTGCATAAACATTTGAGCATAGTAATTGGTTGAGCCTACAGCATAATCACCGTTTATATAAACACCACCATTAGTAGCTACAGTTGTTTTAGATGTCATACCAAAGAAAAGACCACCTGTTGAATCTAGCCTCATGCGTTCTGAATTAGAGCCACCAGTAGCTTGAGTAAAGAACTGCATGTCGGCAGCATCATTATTGCCACCTACTCTACTTGCTCTGATCATGGCAACACTATCACTAGCGTTTTCAAAAATAATACTACCTACTGCACCATTAGATGATTTATTACCATTTAGTTTTAAATCAACCCCTGTATCTGAAGCTGAAGTTGCTATTTCTAAATCTACATCTGGACTTGAAGTTCCAATACCTACTTTTCCTGCACCTGTAACTCTAAGCCTTGATATACCGCCAGAATCTAAAACTTGCAAAGCGTGGTCTGTTGCATTTGTTCCAGCTCGTATTTCCAAACCATAGTTTACGCCTGTTCCTGCTGTATTTCTTATAAATGCAGTATTTTCATTTGAAGTAGAAGATTCAACATGAAGAGGGTTAGATGGACTTGTACTGCCTATACCAACCTGCTCTGACGAATTTATGGTGATTGCTGTTGCATCAGCATTGTCATCAATACCCCTTGAGGTAAAGTTTGTAGAAACAGTTAAATCTTGTGTAATCGTTACATCTTGGTTTTCATCAATTGTAATCGCAGGAGTTGTACCAACTGCTGATCCTGAACCAATAATTAAATCATCGGCACTATCGTCTAAACCAATATAGAAGTCTTGAGCATTACCATCAAAGACAAGTTTAGTATCTTCAGCACCGCCATCACCTATTGTTAAACTTGGGTTAGTCCCTTTAAGAACAACTGCGCCACCGAAGTCAACTTGGCCCATATCAACCGCAGTTCCAGATAAACTGAAAATGCCATCGACTGTATCCAAGTCATTATTAATCTTTGTACCCCAGGTATCGGTGGATGCACCGACCTCTGGTTTGGTTAGGTTTAAGTTAGTAGTAAATGTATCTGCCATAAATCTTTCCTTTAAGCTGCTTCTTGTTTATCTTTCTCTGTCCATGATGTTGACGGATTCGATACATCCGTCCAAGTTGTTGTGACTGTTTGATCTGTCCATGTATCAGAGGGAACAACAATATCAGTCCATTTTAAACTACCAATCGCAGAAAAACTACTTGTTTGTGCTAGTGTCGATGATCCTCTGTCGATTTGTCTGCCGATTGCAGTAAAGTCAGAGGTTTGAGCAAAAATCGCATTGCCTGTAACTGTAAATCTGCCTGTAGCAGTCATGTTTGATATTACAGGGCCAATGGATGCACCTTTATCGATCTGAGTTCCTGTAGCGGTCATGCTAGAAACACCAGCGATGGTTGCAGATCCTAGGTCAATTTGAACCCCTGTAGCAGTCATACTGCTTGTTCCTGCAATAGTAGATGCGCCTCTATCTATTTGAGTACCAACCGCAGACATACTGCTGACACCTGCGATTGTGGCTGTACCACGATCAATCTGTCTGCCTGTTGCAGTTGCACTAGATGTTTGAGCTATAGTCGCTGATCCACGATCTATTTGTCGACCTATAGCTGAAGCACTAGAAACTGCTGATATGGTTGATGCGCCAAGACTTATTACATGACCAACCGAGGTAAATCCTGAAGTTTGAGCAGATGTTCCTGCTCCAAGTTTGATAACTACTCCAGCAGAAGTAAATCCTGAAGAAGCAGCAATGGTAGAACTACCGAATCTCTTTACAGAAGATTCAGCAGTAAAACCAGAAGTTTGCGATGCGGTAGCCGCACCTTCGTGATAAACGGGAGTTCCATAATGGGACTTCCCGTAGGTATATTGACCGTAGCCTACTGAGGCCATTGTCTTATGCTAATGTGATATCTAAATCGCCAGCATCAAATCTGAATACATCTCCACTAGATACAGTTTTGTTAGCAGTCAAACTTGCATAAGCAAGTAAGTTACCAGAACTTGAGGCATCCATGATACCTACAGCTACAACTGTTCCATAGTTTGCGGTTGCAGTTGGATATTCAATCGCAGCAGCATTTGTCGCTGTTGTGGGGTTTGTACCTGATACATTGAATGTAGCAGTTTGTCTTGCATAAGCTCCACCTGAAACTTCAGTACCGCCACCAGTATCAGTTGGTGCTACAGTATATAAAGCCACATATAATGTTGTTGGTGCAGTATAAGCAGTTCCGCCAAATACATGATCTAATACTTTATCTTCTAAATAATCGCTAAATCCAGCCATTTTTACTCCTAGTTATTATTCCAATAGTGTATGTTTTTACGAGATTTACCATAAGTTCTTCTTCTTTGAACCAATGATCCTTTACCAAACTCAGCCTTTTCTTGTTGTAATCTCATTTCTTCAAGAGATTTTTCATACTGAGCATTGAACAAAGGCGCTCTCTCGTCTTCCATCAAAAAAACTGATGCGTGTTTTAGTGATCCATATAAGTAAACATCTGGATGTGTATTAGACACAAAGTTAGATGTATTAGAATCAGAAAGTGCATCTATCTTTCCGAAGTATGTTAATTGTAATGTATAACTGCTGTCAGGGGTAGGTGCAAGTTCGATTGTATCGTCAACTAATGCGTAATAGATTGGTTGACCAGTTTTGTTATTAATTGATTTTCTATACACATCAAGTGATTCAATAGACATTTGCATCAATGGTCTAAAGTCATTGGATGTAATTTCAATATTGATGGCCTCTAGCCAATCAGAAGGTACTGATAAATACTGTCCGTCTGCTGTAGCGGTTGCTCGCTTAATCATCTCTTTAACTCTAAGTTTACGATTAAGTTCAGCTTCAGTATTATCAATAAATATATCTATTTCAGAAGTTAAATCTGATCTGTTTAGATAATTAGCTATGTTAGTTTTAAGCTCTGCGTATGTCATAGTTTACCTTGCCATGTTCTAAAGACTTTATTATCTGAGTGATTTAACCACTTTCTCCATTGTTTCATGTCATTCGCCCAGCCTTCTCTACAGGCTTTTTGGTACACCACTAAGGGTACTTCTGCGACATGGCGTAAATCTTTGCCTGGCTTATTCTCTGCTAATGCTTTGCAATGCTCTATAACAGGCGCAACATCTTGGGTGGTGTGATAAATAACTTTATTATCTTCCGTAGCAAATTCATTGGTAAAACCAGTCTTGTGATCGATAATTGTTCGTCTTGCCATATTGTCTATAATTTTATCATTGACTTAGGCTTTTAGGGAAATAACTTGTAGATAAAAAAATGGGAGTCAATGCAAATGCACTAACTCCCATCCGTCCCAGATAATTAGGATGTGCTTAAGTCTGCAACAACACCATGAGCAGCTTCGTTGGACACTTCTAGTCCATACTCAACTACGATCATTTTTGTTTCTGCATCACCAATAGTAGCGATATCTACTGTTTGGAAATTTCTTAAGTAAGCAACTTTAGCAAATTCTGGATCTACTAAAAGAAGCGATCTTTCTCTTGATCTGTTTGATGGAACGATTTTGAGTTCACCAAAGTCAGATGAATAGATAGATACTGAAGCCTCTACAGTATTTTGATCCACAAATTGTCTAGCTTGTGATCTACCTGTGAAACCACTAATAACTTGTTTGTTATGTGGGCCACAAATAGCCAATGATGGTTCACCACCATTTGTGAAAGCTAACTCAAGTGTATCTTTGAGTAGAGTTTCAGTTAAAGCTCTTTGAGTTCCGTCAGTTGGAGCAGCACCACTTCCTGTAGAAGCACCATTAGTACCTCTAGAATCGTTTGAAGTGATCCAAGATTCAAAACCACCAGTTACACGAGCAGTTGTCGCATTACCAGTTGTTTTAGCGCCTTTTTGACAGAGAGCTTGTTCCATATCTCTTTTAAGAGCTTTAGACATAATAGCAAGTTGATGAGCCATTTCTGACCTTTTACCTGCTGGGTCTGAACTCTCTTGAGATCCTGTTACAGTTGCATCTCTTTTTGAGATCATACATACGTTGCTTGCTCTTACAGTAGCAGTTGAAGCTGCTCTTGAAAGTTCGAAGCCTTCTAATTCTCCACTTGCACTTGGTGTAGGTAGAGATTCTGTTTGCCAATCAAACACCACATTGCTCACATTTCGTGATCCGATTGAGGACATGAACGGAGTTTGCATAGGAGAGATGTTGTAAATGATATTACTTAAATCTTCTCTATCAGCAGTTGCGGTGTAAGTATCAAAAGCGTTAGTTACTTTTGCCATAATATTACTCCTTGTAAATTACTTTAATAATTGTTCAAAAACTTTAGCTGCATCTGAGGGTTTCCCAGTTTTAGCTAACCTTTGTTTTGCTTTCTTCACAGGAGCTACTGATCTTGGTCGGTTCGTAGTACCAGGTCTTGCAACCCTAGCCTTTGCTTTTTCCGTTGGTTTTTTCTTAGTTGCTTTAACAGTTTTGCTTTGCAACCAAGCATTTCTTAAACCAAGTAAGGCTCGGTAGTCATACACAGCATCCATCTCTTGAGGTGAGTAACCTAAGACATTGATTCCATATTCTCGAATCGCTAGCTTATCCTTTGTTGCAACTTCAGGATCTTGCCATTCTGGTATAAGTTCAAGTAGCTTTTGCTGACCTTCTTGCACCATTTGTGCAATTTGCTCTTGCTGTTTTTGCGCTGCTTCTTGTTGAAGCCTTTGCTGTTCAGCTTGAGTGGCCTGCAACTTCTCTTTCTTCTCATCCCAGAGTTGCTTTTCTCGAACATAGCCAACGGGATCATCCTCGTATAACTTGTTCCAATCTGGCTCGCCTGCCAATTCGCCCTTTAGTTGGGCTTCCAATTTCGGTAACAACTGCGAATAAATCGCATCTCTTTGCGCTAACTCTTGTTGCTGTTGGTCAATGGTTTTCCGTTGATTTGACAACTCTTGAGTTTTACGCGTGTAATCTTGCTGACGGGAATATCCGCTTTGGAGTTCCTCAAGCGTGACCTCTACCTCTTCTCCGTCTATTCTGACTTTGTAGTAGGTGGGTTGCTCTTGTTCGTCCTCAACCTCAGTTTGTTCTTCGTCATCAATTTCATCATCAAAATCGGATTCTTCATCTTCAACCATCTCTTCTTCAAGTTCGGCTGCTTCTGGTAATTCATCCTCTTCAATGACTTCCTCTTCTACTTCATTTGTGACTGCCTCTTCAACTTTTTCCTCTTCTTGAGGAGTTAAGAAACTTTCAAACGCTGAAGTAGCTAGTTCTCCTTCAGTTTGTAAAGCAGTCGGCTTTCCGTTATTGCTCATAAATACTCCTTATGTGTATTTATAAGTATTTTATATGAATTTTTTTAAAAAAGGAAAGATTTTTTAGCCTACGCTACGAATCTTATTGATATGTGTTTTGGTGAGTTTGCCTTTCTCTGCAATGATTCTGATATGTTTTTCTATTTCAGGTATTAATAAAATTGATCTATGTAAGTCCTCTCTGATATTCACATCTTTTATATCACGAGAGTTTAACCAAAAGTTGATGTATTCGTTTTTAAGGTTTTCTAAAACTTCCTTAAATACTTCTGAGTTTAATATTTGTTCGGCTTGTTCAGCCTTGACGACTTCTTCGTGTGTTGGCATTTATTTATGGTGTTGGGCCAAACCCAAATAGGGATGGCTGTACTCTTCCTCTTTGTATGGGTGAAACAATTTCTTCTATTTGTGGTAATTGAAATTGTGGTAAACCAGTTAAGCTGGTTGGTATTACAGGTGTTGTAACAGGTTGAGTTACAGGTATAACAGGTTGCTGTAATAAACTTGGAGCAGATGGCATGACTGGAGCTTGTGTTGGCTGTGGCTCAAGTAATGATACAGGCTCTAAAGGTTGTTGTGGTTCAAAGAAATCTTTTACTATAAATGGATCTCTTGGCTCATAAATAGGTGTATCTGTAGGCATATCAGGTAGGTCTAATTTATCAACATCTATTTTAGCCAACTCTTCAGGATCAACTCCCGATAATATTGCTTCTACATCTAAATCAAATTTCTTTGGAACAGCCACATCACCTGTATAAAGCTCAGGTGCAAAAGTTGTATCAAAAACTAAATCTTCTACAGCTACATCTTGAGGTAAAGTTAAACTTTGTAAGAATGGAAAGAATCCTTTGTATTCTTCTTTTGGGACTAAGACTTCAGGTTGTGGTGTACCAGTAGGTGCGTATGGCATCATTGGTTCAGAGGGTTGTACTGGTATTCCTATAGTTGGAGCTGTAGGCATAACAGGAACTTGTCCACCTGACATCATGTCTAATTGTGCTTGGGTGTAACCCATTGGCATATCAGGAGAAAAACTTAGACCAGGTGCTACGACTTGTTCAAAAGGAATCCCACCAGCAATTTGCTGTGCATATTGTTGACCTGTAGCAACTGGCCCTGTGCCTGCTGTTACTTGTACTTGTCCGCCTGGTATTCCTATTGCCATATTAAGTTGTAATTAGTTTATCTATTTTAGCATCAAGTTTGTCTATTTTGTCTATTAATCTTTGAAACTCGATTGTGTGTTCATTTCTTGTTAGATAATCTCTTGCCACTTCTTCTCTAGTTTTATTGAGCAAAATATCAACACGCTTAACTTCAGCTTCATTTTTTCTTATGCCATAGACCAAAGGTGCTAAGACCAAAGTAACTATGATATTCCAAACGATGTAGCCTGAAATCTCCATATCAATAAAAGTCAGTAGCTCCAGATGTGAGGGCGTGGGCTATAATTTTCCACTTCTGCGATATCCAAATGTATAAATCGTCCATTACCTTTTTGATTAACTCCTATGCCTGTAAAACCATGTGCTATACCTTTGTATAACACCTCTAATGCTTTTTGGTGACTAACAGCTATATCGACTGCTAGACCTAATGCGTGTGTACCTGGCTTGCTTTTCTTAGCTTCTATAGGATGTTCGGGACATCTATAGCCAGATGATATAACTAGGGGGAATCCTAGGTCATCACGCAATGTTTGTAGTTTATCAACTAATTTATGATTTATCTCGTTTTTACCACAATGTTTGCACTTGAATTCATCAAGTTTAAAGTTTTTCCACTCACTCATTTTTTTTCCTTGTTACTTGATCCGAAGTAAAAAGATATAACTGCTGAAGCTATACCTGATAGATAACCAAGAATAAGCATAACGATATCGTCTGAACTGTCATCTATTGGATAGGCTGTAATCATAAAGATATAACCAATAAAACCAACTAAGGTTAATGATCCTAAGAACTTAGGTGTCCAATCACCACTAAACTTTTCTCTAGCGTGTTGAGTGTCTTGAGTTTCTAAAGAATAAATATCTATCTCAAACTGTTTCATTTGTAATTGAAAGTCTTTTTCTGCTTTTTTAAGTTCAAGCATTTGCTCGGCTGTAAGATTATTGATCGCTTTTTCTATTTCTACAGGAGAGTTTTTTACACCTAAGACTTGAGATAGTATTTGACCAGCCTGACCACCTAAAGGGCCACCAATCGCTGCACCGAGTGTAGGTGCTAGGCTAGTTACTAGATTCTTTATTTTGTTTAGTTTCATTTTCTTTTAATCTTCTTTCCTGCATTAACAGTTTTAATTCATGCCAACGATAAAATGTTTTATTGACATGATCCCAAAATAAGCCTTTATTTTCTTTTGGCTTTTCCATTCTTGCTTTTAGCTTTTTGCCTTTTAGTATTTTCTTCCATAAACTTGCTTAATTCAGCAAAGGTTTCAAATCTAATTTTTTTTTCAGGCTTACTCACTTGTGCTTGGTTATAACTTCAAACTCAGCAGAAGTTGATGCTCCTTTGTGCGGTACAAACTTACCTTTATTTTTCATCAGCCGATAACCTTTACCAACTTTCATAAAATGATAACCTTTTGGTGCTTTTACTTTCTTTTTCATTTTCTTTTCCTTTTAGACATTTTAAGTTTTTTAAAGTCAGCACCAGTTATTTTATTCCTTGGTTTTGCTACTCGTGCAAGTTTCTTTTGTTTGGGTGAATATTTTTTAAATGGCATTACTTCTTACCACTTTTATATTTTTTTTTCATAGGTTTCTTCTTAGACGGTCTACCTACTTTAGATCCGTATGTTCCTTTACCTTTTGGCATAATTAGCTCCTTTTTTTAGATTTTTTTGGTCTTAATAAATCTGCATCTGCTTTTCTTGCACCGCCTTTACCTGTTGCAAAACTGCGAACACGACCAGCAGCCCATTGATGAGCAGATACGCCTGGGCGAGAACCTGAACTGTAGTAAGCTCCTAGTCCACGCTTATAAACTTTAGATAGGGTGCTTTTAGAAATACCACTTGATTTAGAATATTTGTCGATGGTTGCTTGTTTACTTGCCACTTCTAGCCCTCATTTTAGATATTCGGTTCATCATTGCTGGTGTTAATTTACCAGCCTTGTATAACCTTCTAGTTCGTTTGATTTCAGCTTCAGTTTTTTTAGGATTCTTTGAGCCTTTGACATATTTCTTTGGAACACCTCCTTTTGTCTTAGGCACTTTCCTGAACTTACGCTTCATAACCATTGATCTATTTTATCTTTGATGTAATCTCTGTGTTTGTCGTAGATTAGATAACCTACAAGTCCCACGAGTAAAAGTATTGTTATTATTTCCATAGTAGGATTATACCTACCATTTCTTACAAGACCAATATCTAGGGGTTAGCTTATCTGGGGGATTGGTATCGCACTTGTGTCTAGCACGAAAGGATTTTCTTCTTTTGGGTTGATCTTTTTTGATTGTCATTTTGGGATCACCAAAGCGAACAAGTTTTACTTTGTCACCTTTCTTTGCAAGTACGGCAAACTTCTTACGCTTGCCTGGTGTTCTTTTAGGTTTGTTATAACCGCTAAATCTTTCGCCTCTGTATGTGATTGCCATTAGTGTAAAGTTTTTTCCTCAAAACTTATGATTTCAGAATGTTCGGTTACTTGACCACCTGACATAAGTATCATTATTTGAAGTGCATGATCTTTATTTTTAGCCTTGATCTCAGAACCTTTATAGACCATATCTCCTTCCATTACTTCAATGTCAAATATTTTGTGGGACATTTCCTGTAAATAGTCCTTGAGCTTGGTCTTTTGCAGTTTGCCTGATATTTTCTCGGTCACGCTCCATGATAGCATTTATTTCTGCTATGTTGACCTGAGTTCCATATTTAGCTAACAATTCTGCTGCTTTCAATCTAATCTGTGCTTCTTCAATGTCTCTGTTTCTGTCATCGTCCATGATAATCTTCATGCGATCTGTTTCTGCATCAATGATGGCTTTCTGAGCTTGAACTTGAGCCTTCTGTGCTTCTGCTTGTGCCAATAGTTCTGCTGCATCAGGTTTAGTTTCCTGTGGCATAGGTGGCATTGGCGGTACTTCAGTATTGATAAATGATTCAGGATCTTTAAATCCAGCCATCTCGATCATTCTGCTAAGTGTGTTTGCGTATTGTTGTAGAGAAACCATAGGGTTACTTGGCCCTAGGGTTGAAAGTATTTGCTCTTGCTTACCTGCAAATTGCCCTAAGATTGCAAACTTTTCTTCATCGGATGATTTAGAGATTGCAACATTAACCACTAAGTCTTTATCGGTATTCCAATATCTAGGATCAACAGGAACAAACTTACCATTAAGTCTAAAGACATCTTGTGCATTTTGATGTTTGATAACCAAGTTGTTAATCAAGGTAAATAAATCTTTCATTCCGCCTTCGGCAAAGTGTCTACAAATTAATTCGATACGACCTTGTGCGCCAGACATGGTTGCTGCTACCGCAGCTTTGGTGCTTGATTGTAAAGCATCAGCATTTAAACCTGCTGAAGCCTTAGATACACCTGTTCTATTTTCTTTACTTTCATCTAAGTAACCAAGAACAGGGAACGCTTCCTTGCCAACAAAAGGGACTGAGAAGGGTTGTACCATTCCTGGCGCACGCACACGAATTGGCTGTCCAATGTCTGTGTTTAAGACATCATCGATGTTGACTTGTCCTTCGACAACAGCCATTCGTGGGAAAATAGAATGCCCTAACGAATCTAGTGTATCTCGCATAATTTGAGATTTTGCTGCTTGGATAGGTTTGAGGTAATCCGCAGGGCATGATCCGATTGCAGTATGCGGTTCAGGATCAGGGCAAAACATGACAATAGGTAAATCATCCCATTGCTCAACATTTAACACATGCAGTCCATCACCAACGGTGCATACTCTAATTCTTTCATCGATTCCATCACCATCAAAGTCATAGAAAAGATAATGTTCAATGTATAAAACATCCTTACCGCCTGAATCGTTACGATCTGGATAAACCATGTTATCGAAAGGATTACGGGCTTGTTGTTCATCGTAGCTTTCTGGATCAAGTGCTGTACCTGCATATGAGGCATACTCTTCTATTTCGTCTTGGTCGTAACCCATGGCAACGAGTTCTGAAACTGACTTAATCATTCGGTGTGCTACATACGAGGCAGATTTAATATCGCGTGCGTGCCTTGAAATTAAAACCTCTTCGGGTGGGATAGCCTCTAAACACACTTGGTTTTTAGCTTTCACTCTGCGAATAGTAATGTCATACATCGCAGGAATTTCTTGTACCACTTCTTCACCGCTTACAGGATCAAGCGTGGTTATGGTTTCCATGGTGACTGATTCTTCTACAATCTCAACATTAGGATCGAGTACCAAGGCTTGATACGATTGCGGATCTAAACCTGTGTATTCGTGAGTTGAAGCTGTAATTGAATCGTCCCAAAAGCCCTTAACAAAACCCGTCTTACGCACCAACGCATCTTTAAATGCAGAGTACATAACATTGAAACCCTGATTCTTTTGTTGAACGATGTAGTTGATGTAGTCGGTTTGTTGCTCTGCTAGGGGGATATCTTCAGGGCCATTGGGTACGAACTCTACTACCTTCTTAGTGCCAAAGAATGTACGCATAATGTTTGGCAACATAAATAAAACTGTATCTCTAACATCGGTTGAAATAAATTCTGATTGTAAAGTTGAAGTAGCCTCTGGCTCACCGCCAAGATAATACTCAGTTGACTCTGCTCTTTCTTCTCCGACTTGGTGGATGAAGTCTTTTGCATCATCCATTTCAGATTTAATTACACCGACTAAATCGATCATGCTTGATTGTTCTTCAACTTGCATTTCGATTTCTGCTTCGATTTCTTTAACTTTCTTTTCTGCCATATAAAATTATCCCACTCTAAATATTCTGGACTTCAGAGGTTTCTTGAAATTATAACCGAAATGCGCTCCGCTTCCACTAAAACTTGCGGCACTACTTGCCATGGTCAAAGCAAGTGCATCTGCCTTGTCGGGTGATTTAATTCCACGCTTACGCATTTCATCTTTTGATTCTATTTTTATTTTACCGCTAGAAGTATATTTGTACTGAGGCGAGGCAAGTTCTGCGGCCAACTCATCATCTTCAGGTATTCTACAATCACGCTTGGTCAACCAGTCTTTAACAGCGAACCAAAGTTCCGCACGCAAGTTCAAATAATTTTTTTTGGTCGCAGGTGCTTCGGCAACATTTACGCCACGCACGGGAAGGTTTTGTTCAGCCAATCGATCCACCACGCCCGAACCCAAACCAATTACATCAACCAATATTTCTTGTGGTTGTTCCATCACGGTTGAATCATCAAATTTATTTTTGACCGCACCACAAAGTTGCATGAGATCCATGGACGGAAAAGTAACCAAATCTAAAACGGTGTTCCCTTGGCGTACGCAGAGGGCAGAATTATCTCCGCCAAAGCGTGCGACATCTAATCCCCAAACAATCGGTTCGTTTGCGGTCAAAGATACATCACGATTCATAGCACCACGGATGAGTTCCATAGGTATGACGGTATCATCATCTGCAGACGGGAACTCACCCATGACTTCAACTTTAGACACGGTGGAATCTTCACCGTATTGTTCGATCATCTTTTGGAATAACTCTTTGTCCGTGCCTTCGACTTCTCGTGAGTCTATTTGTTCGGTTTTCCAGTACGCACGCTTAGAGTGAAAGCTATCGTAAAACGGCCCTGTGTTTCTTCTAGGGTTAGAAAAGGTAAACCAATAACGATCTTTCGTGGGTTCGGAGAAGAAACCCTCAGATACAGAGTAAATGGGTGCGGGAATACCAGAGGCTTCGTCCATGATTAGGCAAACTCCGTAAGTGGAGTGAATACCAGCGAACGCATCAGGGTTTTCTTCAGACCATAGTTGTGCTTGTGCGTAATAGTAGCCTGTATCTATTTTTAAATCTTCGGTAAGGGCTTTTTCAAACCATTGTGCTGGTTTTATTGCGGTTGCGGTCTTGTGAAACCAATGTGAATGTATGGATAGCGTGAGCCATTTACCTAATTCAGCCCATGTTCTACTTCTTAGCTGTTGTTCTGTGTTAGCCGTTACGATAATGGTTGCACCAAGTCTGGTTGATAGCATCCAAATGATAATCCATGCAACTAAAGCTGATTTACCAATACCACGACCTGAAGCTACGGCTAATCTAAACATTTCTGGTAGATCAACGACACCGTTTCTTTGGATATGTATTGAAATTTCCCTCAAAATTTTTTCTTGCCACTTCCTTGGCCCTGAGAAATGCTCTAGGGGGGTATCTTTTTGTCCCCATGGGAACACGAATTTGACGAAATTGTACGGATCGTCCTTAACATTGAGTGACCAAATGGATGACATCAACTCTTTTTCTTCTTTTACTGAATATTTCATAAAAATAAAAAAATTTTAATTCATTGTATATACATATATAGCACCCGCACACGCACGAACGGGGGGGTGTTTAGCTTTTTTTCTGAGCATTTAAAGGGAGAAAAAAGGGAAACGCCCAAAACTACACCCCGCCCGATTGTTTGTCATTCGTTGTTGTTTGGCCTGTTTTATTTTCCGCACGATCGTCCAGAGATTCCGCATGGTCGTCCCTGGAATCCGTGCGTGCGTAATTTTGCGTGAGCTGTAACGATTCTGATTCGTTCGTGCGTGCATCAATGATTCGTCCGTGCGCATTGGAAAGGATTCCCGCAAGATCAAGATTGTGATTTACTTCTTGGCGATCGCTCCAATTCTCAGAACGGTTTTTTAAATAGAATATCTGGGCGGTGACATTTTTATCAATCGTTGCGGATTCGTAGAGAGCATTGGCCACCCGTGAAACTCCAAGAGCCTCACCCTTTTTTATAGCGTCCTCAATTTCTTCATGTTCTTTGCGTCTTCTATCTAATGTTGACCATGAAACACCGAGACATCTTGCGATCTGGCCTGTTGTTAATCCTTGGCTACCAAGTTCCACAATAGCGTCCAGAGTTTTTTTATCGTTGAGGATTTTTTTCTTTGGTCCGGTTTTTTTCTTAGTTGTTTTTAATCCCTTATTCATACCGTTATTTTAGTTTAAATATGAGGAAGTGAATCCGCTTAATATTAATTAATTTAATTATTTTGTAGATTTTTCTGGTAATTAATATTGATATGAGTATAATCGGGGTAACAAAGCAAAAATGGGTAGAACCCGAGGAGGCTTAAAATGAATAACAAAACCAACGAAAAACAAATCAACTTTTACTGCATACAAGAATTGGTCGGGCTTAATAAAATGTTTGAAGAAAATATTGGAATGAGTGTAAGCGCTTTTTTTGTTAAAAAGCGGGGTAATTAAATATGGCACATATACACATAATAGAAGATGAAAAGGGAGATATGGTTGATAGGAAAGTATATTGTTCTGATAGCTGTAACACTTACGATAATCAAGATAATTATCAAGGGTGGAATGGTTGTAATGAAATATCTTTTAGTCAGTCATGCGACAGAAAAGGTTGTAGCAATGCCATAAATGGTATTGAGGGTTAAGTTTTACCCCTACCATGTAGCCGAGTTTATTCTCGGCTTTCGTGGTATAAGCAATTCATTTTATAAAAGGAGAAAATATGAAGATTAAAGAATGGGTGTTATCAACACAATCAGCAGAAACGATAAGAGAGATAGCGGAACATGGTTGCATTAATGGAACTTGTTGCGAACTAATTTATTATTCTGACACAATAAAATTTTATGATGAACATAAAGAGGAAATCTGGGAACTAATTTCTGATCGTGCGGAAGATATGGGAACATCAACGCTGACATATATCAGTAGAGAGTTAGCAAACATTGATACTGATACACAATTTAAAAACGCTTTAACTTGGATAGCAGTTGAAATTGTCTGCCTATCTTTAATATGTGCCGATGAATTCGGGCATATAGATTTATCTAAAGAAGTTAATTTGGCAATGTCCACCTTATGATGTACCAAGTTATTTTAATAAACGATACAAGTCCGCCCGTAATTGTAATGACTACGGGCGACTTGAAAACCGCAATCAATAAACAGGCCAAGCTATTAAAAGACGGTCATGTGCCATCAATCAGAAGAGTTAACAAAGGGAATAAATAACATGGGATTTGAACAAGCCTTATATAAATACATTGGAGTATGTGAGGATTTTAACAAGATCAGGCATCACATAGACCAAGCAAAGTCTGAGAAGGACACAGGTGGCCGTTGGTATCTTAAAGACCAAGAAGGGCGAATCGTTGCAGTTGTTGAACCTAGCGGATATGTAAAATGTTAAGAGAAACCATAAACTACAAAGGCGTGGCCGTAACTCTTACCCTTAAAGAGAATTACTTTGGCGGGGATAAGTACCAAACGCACCACCTGGAAATTCAAACCGAGAACGAACAACCCATACCCATTACAAGAACAGGCTATAAAAGCATCTTCTACCACGGTAAACCTGCAACCATGGAAGAGGCTATTGATTGGTTTTATGAAATGATCGCACTTGAAGGAATCGACAACACAGCAAAAGATTTGCTTGATGCTTGCGGAGAACTCACACAAGAGCCGATTACACCTAAACACGATACACCCTACACACCACCCCAAACAATGCCAAGAAAAGCATTACAGGAAGTTAAACAAACTAAATTATTTTAAAAGGAGATAAATAATGAAGGAATATATATTTAGTAATACCGTTACCGTTGTTGAGGAAACAACGGTTAAGGCTAACTCTTACGATGAGGCGGAAGATATTTTCTTATCACTTGAGGGAGAAACGCACGAAGTTGAAAGACTTAACAATGAATTTTGGGAGTGCATACAAAATCCCGATGAGGAAGAGAACGCTGACAAATACCAAGCGATAACTAACAACAACGCAGATTATTTTGTGCAAGGAGAACAAGATGAATAAGACAATGTGTTGCTCTATTTGTAAGCAAGATAATATTACTTGGCGAGTATGGGCAGATGAATTAGATAATGTTAAAGGTAGTTGCGAAGATAACTTTGTTTATTGTGATGATTGCGAAGATGAGACTACTGCTATTTTAAAGGAGAACGAAGATGAAAGTTAAACCAAAAGAAAATTATAAATGTTTTGCTTATTCAAGACCTCCACTAGATAAAACAAAAATATATGATGCGGTTATACCAAGCAATCAACCAAACTATAAGGAACAAGGCTTAATTTTTTGTAATGGTTTTTTATTAAACAAAAACGAATATATTGTTGAGGAGAACGAAGATGAATAAACAAATATCTAAATTTGAATTTAACCAAAATGATTACCCAGAGGGAACAATTCTCTTTCAGGAATACGAATACAAAGGATACTTCATTAGAGAGTTTGAACAAAAACCTTGCGATAGGTGGATTAAGGCCATGCGAAGTGAAGACGGCGGTGCTGACCTTCTTGATGGTGATGAAAGAGGTGAAGGCGGATACGAAATCCTAGATCATACGGGGGAAATATTAGAGCAAGATTTTTACTGTATGGAGGATAATGTTACTTATAATGCAGAGGTTGAAGTAGATTTTATGCTTATGGATAAAGAGGGGAAAGAAGATGACACAGCATAAAGCAATGATTGAAGAGGCCAGACGATTACTTAGAAGTAAAAACGAAAACTTGCCGACACTATCCCACAATGTGCAAGACGATTACTGGCTTTACACTTACCCATGCGGGAAGGTCGTTAAATCTTTTAACGATAAACGCAAGCGGGATATAATCATCAAAGAATCAAACCAATGACCGATTTTTTGCTATGGCTACCGTTGTTCCTCCTTTTACTGTTATTCATATCAACGGTGGCCGTAGCACTCTATTTAATTTTATTTAACAATGGGTAAGCTAAGACAA
>Ga0208157_1000457_pt1 | contig 22314 bp, 26 predicted proteins | sample 5_EtaG_FD_184077 | JGI IMG/M metagenome (GOLD analysis project Ga0208157, IMG submission 184077) | Marine viral communities from the Subarctic Pacific Ocean - 5_ETSP_OMZ_AT15132 metaG (SPAdes) (version 2) | ecosystem: Environmental > Aquatic > Marine > Oceanic | place: Pacific Ocean | collected...
GGTACAAGGAATGTTGCTTTGGGCAAAGTTGCTGGCGACCTTCTAACAACTGGTAATGATAATATTTTAGTTGGTGCAAATGCTGGTGATAACATAGTGACTGGAAGTCAGAATGTATGTATAGGAACTGATACTTCTATTTCATCTTCTAGCGGCGGTAATCAAATTTCAATAGGGCAAGGTATAACCTGTACTGGAAATAGTAACTTTACATTTGGTGATGGAACTACTGACTCTAATATAGCTTTTGGTGCTACTACAATAACAGCACCTTCTGATATAAGACTAAAAGAAGATATACAAGACGAAAAGATCGGTTTAGCTTTTATAAATGATTTAAGACCTGTTACTTTTAGATGGAAAAAAGCTAAAGACGTACCCTCAGAAATGAAAGCACATAATCCAAATTCTGAAAAAAGAGTTATGAATGGAAAGTACAATCATGGTTTTGTTGCTCAAGAAGTCAAAGAAGTTATTGACAAATACGACTTAAAAGATGGCTTTGATATGTGGACAGAAGATGAACTTGATGGTAGACAACGTATTGGTGAAGCATCTTTAATGCCTTTGATGGTTAAGGCAGTACAAGAACTTTCGGCAAGAGTTGAAGAATTAGAAAACAAGGAGTAAAAAATGGCAATAACAAAAACAATAACAAAGTGTATTCCATATGTGAACAGCAGTAGTAAAGTTGATAGGTGGGATATAGAAATGACTTATGAAAACGATAACGAAGGTGATGAAAATTACTATAGATCAAGATTTTCTACTACAGTAGATCAAAAAGATTACGATATAGATGGTAATGTAACAGCAACTAACTTTACACTTAAAGCTAAAGGTAGTTGGAGTAACGCTGACTTAGTAGCTATTTGCCCTGTATCGCATTGGGACACAGTATTTGCACAACAATTCGATAGCGTTATTACTAATCCACCAGCAGTAAGCACAGCAGATAACGAGTTTAACGTACCTAGTTAATGGCAGAAGTTACAGTACATAACATGCCTTCTGTTTACGTTATGGAGACAGAGATGCCTATAAGTATGGTGAATGACCTTAACGATTATCTTGATGAATATAAAGAAGACCAAGATAAAAAGTCATTAGCCGATACTTTAGTAGGACAAATATCACAAGGCGAACAACTGCTAATGGATAATGAAGACTCCAGAGTAAAAGAATATTCTGAGTTTGTATGTAGTCTAGGTGCTGATTATATTAATTTCTTTTTTAACAACACAGGCAACAAATTAGATCAGCCAAAAGCTATAGCAATAGACGAAACTTGGTCAGTACATAGTTACGCTGGAGACTATAACCCTATACACGATCATGGCACTAAAACCATTATGGGTATATCTACGACTGGATGGACTAAAGTTCCACAACAGATATTAGATCAACCTACTGCTGGTTCACCACAATATTCTCTATATCAATCATCAGGTGATTGTGATGGCTATATTGCTTTTCAATATGGTCGTAACGAATTAATGAATACAACTAGACTAAGACCGCCTCAGTCTTTTGTAATTAAACCAACTGTAGGAAAACTTTTAGTATTCCCTTCTTGGTTACAACACATGGTATATCCCTTTAAAGGTGAGGGCGAAAGAAGAACAGTAGCATCTAACTTAAATTGTTGGGATGTTCCAGTAGAATCATTAACAACGGAGAAAGAAAATGATGTGGATTAATTTATTTATGTGGATAACAGCAATTATAGCTATAGCTTCACTTGTAGCTGCGGTTACACCAACTCCTCAAGGAGATAAATGGTTAGCGAAACTTTATAAAGTTATAGATTTCTTAGCTTTAAATATTGGTAAGGCCAAGGATAAATAGTGAGTTGGTTTAAAAAACTTTGGCAGAATGTTCGAGGCATAGAAGAAAAAACTGTTAGAGCAAGAACAGAAGAAGGAAAGTTTGTTGCAGACGATAAGTCTACTCCTGATGTAAATGAAGCCTATACCACTGTTAAAGTTAAAAAGAAAAAAGGCAGACCTAAAAAGAAGAAATGAAAACCTCTAGTAAAAAGGTCTCTTCTTCAGCTTTTGAAAGGGAATGTGCTCTTAGGTTTGAATTCATTGAAAAACGTCTTGATGAAGGTTCAAGTAAATTTAAAAGGTTAGAAGCCTTGTTGTGGGGTGTTTATCCAGTAGTTATAACTTGTTTATTAGCGACTAGGTATCTTTAATGGACCAAGCGGTCACCTTTATAAACGAAGTAGGGTTTCCGATTGCTGCTGCATTAGGTTTAGGGTTTTTTATATGGAAACTTATCAACAGAATTATTGATGGTATGGAAACAAAGCTTGATGTTTTAGATGATAAGGTAGCAGACCAAATAGAACAAATGGAACAAAGGCTAGGTACAAAGTTAGACTCACAGCATGGTATATTAGTTGCTCTTATCGACAGGGTTAGATCACTAGATAATGAGATCATTAGACAAGACACATTAATAAAAACTATTTTAGGTGTTCCTCAACTTATAGACAGTAACAAGATTGCAAAGGCAGATAGAGATGACCAAAGAAAAGACTGAGGATCAAGACTTTTTAGATGCGGATTTTAAAAACATTATGTTTGAAAAGTACGGCAAAAAATGGACAGAGTTTCAGGAGCAAGAAGTAAAAAGAATAGAAGAAGAACAGTTAGTATCAATAGATAACGTAATATTTGAACCTATGCCTAAAAGACCGTTTCCGCGTGATAAGTATATTTATGAAGACGAAAGGTTTAATTCTAAACAAGATATGATTTATTTAAATAAATTAGGAAGAACTATTGAAATTACATCTTGTTCATTTATTTTGTTAGCTTTGCTAGGATGTATAGGGGTTTTAGTTTGGGCAAAGTTTTTATGACTGACTGGGATAAATACTTAGCAATAGCAGGTATTGTAGTAATTTTATTAGTTGTTGCTACAAGTGCTACAGCAGATGAAATGACTCACAAGTTTAAGAATCCAAGTTTTTCAGGTGTTGGCACATCAAGTCATTACTTAACTATAGAGAATCAAGAGGCTACGAGAAAACAAGCGATTAAAGATGAGATACAAGCACTTAAAGATGAGATAGAAAGAGAAAAAGACAACACAGTAGAAGCTAGATTTATGAGGAACTTAACATCTAGAATTTATGCAAACTTAGCTAGACAGATAGAAGATAATTTATTTGGCGAAACAAAATCTAATTTTGGCTCAATGGTGCTAGAAGGAAACACTATTGAGTATGAAATAAACGAAGAAACAGTCACAGTAAGAATAACAGATGAAGAAGGAAATGTTACAGAAATCAGTGTTCCTGTGGGCAGTTTTACTTTCTAGTTGTTCAATAATGATAGACCCTCTAGAGAATAATCTTCCACCAACGGAAAGAACTAAAACAGCAGTTGTTGACGCTCTGTACACAGACTTAGCTTATGTGTTAGAACCAACTAGAAAACCAGTAATCGCTGTGTATGCTGAGAACTTTACAGATCAAACAGGACAACGCAGATCCAACAGTACATACGCAACATTTAGTACAGCAGTTACACAGGCTCCTCATGCATACTTAATAAGAGCATTAAAACAAGCAGGTGTTGAAAATGATGGATTTTTTGAAGTAGTTGAGCGAGTTTCTCTAGATGCAGTAACAAAAGAAAGACAGTTGATAAGATCAACAAGGGAAACATTTGATGAAGATCAAAAATTAATGCCATTAAAATTTGCTGATATGATAATGACAGGAGGAGTACTGTCTTATCAAGCAAACACAGCTAGTGGTGGAACAGGAGCAAGATATTTAGGAATCGGTTTGTCAAAACAGTACAGATCAGATACACTTACTGTAGGTTTACGAACTGTGTCAGTAAGTACAGGAAAAGTATTGATAGAAGTTTTAGTAACTAAAACTATTCTTTCTGTTTCTTTAGACAACGATATATTTAGGTTTATCTCTGAAGGAACGGAATTAGTAGAGATAGAAGGGGGTTCAGTTAAAAATGAACCAATTAGTATTGCTTTGCAAATGGCAATAGAAACAGCTGTTCTTGAGACGATAAAAGAAGGTGTTAAGAACAACTACTGGAGGTTAAAAGAATGAAAAAACTTTTACTATTATTAATGTTGTCTACACCTATGTTTGGAGCAGACAACGAAATTTACATAGACCAGAGTTCAGGGTCTAGTAATTCAAATTTTGATTTTGAACAGTTAGGCTCAGGCAACCTTATCGGTGGAACTACAGCTGCTGCAGGTTCTATGACTGCACTAGACTTAGATGGCACAGTTATGACATTGGACATAAATCAAATAGGAAACACAAATAAATTCTTAGGAGATATTTGGGCAGACAATTACATAGGATTTTTTGAGTTTGATGGAGACACAAACACTTTTAATATGCAAACAGATCCAAGTAATACGTATGGGGCAGATGGTTCTAATGTCAATGTTGATGTAACAGGAAGTACAAACACATTTACTTTAAATCATGCAACAACTGCTTTAGCAGGAACTCTTGATCTAGACTGGATAGTTAATGGTTCAAGTAACACTATAACAGCAGGAGTTAATGTAGATGGTGCGACTAACTACATTAATTTGGATGGAAATGACAACGCAGTTACGTATGCTGGAACTGGATACGCAGGTGGTTATTTCTGGCTAGATCATGATGGTTCTAATCGTACATTTAACATAACACAGGCATCTACACAAGACAATGACTGGCTCAAAGTTCAGAGTGTTGGTACTACTACTAGCACTGTTTGTATCATTCAAAACGACCAAGGTACAGGCACAAGTTGCTGATATAGGAAATATCAGTGAATTAAATGGCAATGCTCAAGTTGTCAGGGATAAACCATACGGAGCAGAACTAGCTTTTCCAATACAACAGTTAGACAATATAAAAACAGAAGGGGGAAAGTTAGCTGTTACTTTTGTTGATGAAACTATCGTACGTGTTATGCCACACAGTAAACTCGTGATTGATTCGTATGTGTACGATGCAAACCCTAATAAATCAGAAATGGCACTACGTTTTGCATCAGGTACTGCAAGATTTGTTACAGGTAAATTTAATAATAAAAAAGCTATACACATAAAAACGCAAAGTGCTGATGTGTTTGTAAGAGGAACAGATTTCACAATCACAACAACACCAGAAACAGGTTCATCATTAGTTATACTTTTACCAGATAAATACGGAAACCCTTCTGGTGAAATATTGGTAAAAACAGCTATGGGTGAGGTATTACTTAATCAAGCATTTCAAGCAACAACTACGCAAACATACAATCAATCTCCTTCTAAACCAGTTATACTCGACATCAGTCTTGATCTTATAGACAATATGTTGATAGTAAATCCACCAAGAGAAACAGATGCATCGTTACAAGAAACTCAATTACAAACTACAGCAGATTATTTAGATTTTTCAGATTTAGATGTAGATTTTTTAGCAGAAGATTTTCTAGATAACGAAGCTGACCTAGAGTTTACAGAATTAGACATAAACTATTTAGATGTAAATTTTCTTGAAGATTTATTAAATATTATAGATGCATTAGCTATATCAGAAGAAGAGGATCAGCTTAAACAAGGTGGTGTAGGTATTCGTATTGCTGGAACAGAGATAGGTCAAGACAAAGCTACGCAAATAACAACGATAATAACAGGTCAGATAATTAGTCTGCGTAGAAATGTAGGAGAATCTGTCAGACTTGATTTAGATGGTTCTAATGCTTATACTGTTATTCTTTTTCAAAATGGAGTAGAAAACATAGTTAAGGTGAACGGAGGTTCTTCTAACACAATAACAATTAAACAAGGCAGTTGATGAAAAAAATAATTTTTATATGTTTACTTGTAATTTTTACGATACCTGTAGTTAATCAGTCAACAGTTTTAGATGTATTGAAACTAAAAACTTTTGATGCTTTTGTACCTAAACAACAACCTTCAGGGTATTTTACAATACTAAACATAACAGAAGAAGACATAACTAATGAAGGTGGCTACCCTTTATCAAGACAAACTTTAGCACAAATACAAATAAATCTTTTACGAAAAGGTGCTATAGGTGTGGGGTGGGTTGTTGCATTCCCTCAACCTGATCGATTTGGTGGCGACCTTGAGTTTACTGAAGCACTCTCATTCGCACCAAGTGTGTTAGCTATGTACGAAAACGACACCAATGAGTACCCAGCTACAACAGGCACAGTTATATTAGGCGAGGATGTTGGTGGCATCGAAGCTCAAGGAGTTGTACAAAATATAGACGTACTAAAGCATAATGCAAGTCAAGGATTAGCTGTTGCAAGAGCAGATGTAGACAGCTTAGTTCGTAGACTGCCTTTACTGTTGCGAACACCAGATGGTTGGGCACCAGCATATGGAACAGAGGTTCTTAAAATACTAGCAGGTGCTGATACATATGTTATAAAGACTAATCAAAACGGACTCGAAGAAATAAGAGTTAAAGGTTTGCCCCCTGTTCCTGTAGATTCGCTAGGTCGTAAATGGGTAAGTTGGGTAGACACACCACAAACAAATTTAAAAGAAATGGATGTGGAAAATAAATTTGTGTTCGTAGGTTTTACAGCAAAAGGAATCATGCCACAGATTGCTACACCTGCTGGTTTACTAGAACCACATAAAATACAAACTGCACTCGCAGAGTCAATACTCATAGAAAATAGTCCATACATACCTGATTATGCTGTAGCTGTTGAACTTTTGATTTTATTCTCAACAGTTTTGTTAGTTTGGTCACTAATCACATATTTAGGTACAACTACAGGTGTTTTCGCAGCAGTTTTGATTATGGGCAGCACAGTTTTTTATGGCTACTGGACAATACAACAAAATATTTTAGTAGATGTTACATGGTCGTTGATAAGCCAGTTTGTAACAACAACTGTAGCTTTTTACTTGCGTTTTAGAGAGCAATACAAACTAAGACAACAGATAAAGAAACAGTTTGAACACTATCTTGATCCAAGACAAATTAAAGAATTACAGAAAAATCCTGATTTATTACAGCTAGGTGGTGAAAAAAGATACTGTACGTTTTTATTCACAGATGTGCGTGGTTTTACAGCTATGTCTGAAAAATTAGAACCAGAAGAAGTAACTAAAATTATGAATAAGGCTCTTACAATACAACAAGAAGCTGTTCAAAAATATGGTGGTATGGTCGACAAGTACATTGGTGACGCAATGATGGCTATTTTTAATGCACCCCTCGACTTAGAAGAACATGAGCATAAGGCTGTTCTTACAGCAATAGAGATACAGAAAAATATTAAAGAAGCAGATATAGGTGTAGAGATTGGAGTTGGTGTAAACAGTGGTTACGCAGTTATAGGTAACATGGGAAGTGCTTCTAGGTTTGATTACACAGCTATAGGTGACGCTGTTAATACAGCAGCACGTTTTGAGAGTGCAACTAAACAAGTCGGTGTAGATTTAATTATAGGTGAAAGCACTAAACAAAACTGTAAAATTAAGCTAAACTTATTAAACCCTATAGAAGTAAAAGGTAAAAGTAAGTCATTGGAGATATATACGCTATGAAATTTGATTTAATTAAAAATGTAATTGGTGCTGTAGCACCTACACTTGGAACTGCTTTAGGTGGACCAATGGGTGGGATGGCAGCTAATATGATATCCGAGGTATTAGGTTGTGATCCTGAACCTAAGAAAATACAAAAAGCTATTGAACAGGCAACACCTGAACAGTTAGCTGAGTTAAAAAAAGTTGAGACTGATTTTGAAATCAAGATGAAAGAACTTGATGTTGATTTGTTTGCACTAGAAACAGCAGATATACAAGATGCAAGAGGAAAATTTGGTAAAGACTGGACTGCACGAATCATAGGCATTTTTGTAGTAGGTGGATTTATGGGGTATATCTTTTTGGTAACTATCCAACCACCAGAACAGAACAGTGAAGCTTTAATTAATTTAGTGCTTGGTTATTTAGGTGGACTAGCTTCTGCTATTATCAGTTTTTATTTTGGTGCTTCGCAAAAACAAGATTAATCATGAAAATCTCACAAGAAGGTATAGCATTAATTAAAAAATTTGAGGGTTGTGAGTTAGACGCTTATCAAGACAGTGTAGGTGTGTGGACAATAGGTTATGGTCACACTAAAGAAGTCAAAGAAGGTGACAAAATAAACAAAGACGAAGCTGAACATTTACTACAAGAAGAAATGTTAGAATACGAAGGATATATAGAAAATTTAGTTAAAGTTTCTCTAAGTCAATGCGAGTTTGACTCGTTATGCTCATGGGTGTACAACCTCGGTCCAACAAATCTACAAGAATCTACTTTGTTACGAGTCCTTAATGAAGGTAAGTATGACGAAGTTCCTGCACAAATAAAACGATGGAATAAAGCTGGTGGTAAGGTTCTTGATGGGTTAGTTAGAAGAAGGGAAGCAGAAGCATTACTTTTTCAGGCTAAAGAATGGGAGAATGTGTAATGCCATTAGCTAAGTTTGTACTAAAACCTGGAATAGATAGAGAAGGAACTTCTTATGATAGCGAAGGAGGCTGGTTCGACAGTAATCTTGTTAGGTTTAACAGAGGAAGACCACAGAAAATAGGTGGCTGGCGTAAAGATAATGAGACTACCTTTAAAGGAACTTGTCGTGCATTACATGCTTGGGTAGAATTACAAGGAACAAAATATTTAGGTCTTGGTACAACAAGTAAGTATTATCTAGAAGAAGGTGGTACTACATATACAGATATAACACCTATCCGAGCAACTACAACGAATGGTATTACTTTTGCTGCAACGGATGGTTCATCAACAATTACAGCTACTGATTCAAACCATGGAGCAGTGGTAGGTGATTTTGTAACTATATCAGGAGCAGTTAGTTTAGGAGGAAATGTAACAGCAGCAGTTTTAAACCAAGAGTATGAAATAACACAAGTACCTTCTGTTAACACATACACATTCACAGCTGTAAACACTTCAGGAGTAACTGTAACTGCTAACGCAAGCGATAGTGGTAATGGTGGCTCAGGTGTCGATGGAGCATACCAAATAAACGTGGGTTTAGATGTATACGTGGCTAGCACAGGTTGGGGTGCAGGTACATGGGGAGCATCTACGTGGGGATCAACCTCAGCATTATCTGAAACAAATCAACTTAGATTGTGGAGTCATGATCATTTTGGTGAAGACTTAGTTATGAATCCAAGAGCAGGAGGTATCTATTATTGGGATGAGAGTAGTGGTACAAGTAATCGAGCAGTTGTTTTGTCTGACATATCTGGTGCTAACTTAGTTCCGACAAAAGGACTACAAGTAATCGTTTCTGAAAAAGATAGACATCTAATAGTATTAGGTGCTGATCCTATATCAGGAAGCAGTAGAAGTGGGTCAGTAGATCCCATGTTAATAGCTTTCAGCGACCAAGAAAATGCTTTAGATTTTGAACCTTTAACAACTAATACAGCAGGAAGTTTACGTCTATCAGAAGGTAGTCTTATTGTTGGTAGTATAAAAGCAAGACAAGAAATATTGATCTGGACTGATACGTCTTTGTACAGCATGCAGTTTATTGGACCACCTTACACATTTGGGTTAAATTTATTAAACAGTGGCTCAGGATTAGCTTCCCCAAATGCCTCAATCAATGTTGCACCTGGAGTGTTTTGGATGAGTTCTGATAATTTTTATCTGTATAATGGCAGTGTTCAAAAACTTCCTTGCTCTGTACATAGTTACGTGTTTGATGACATTAATTTAGGACAAATATATAAAGTCTTTGCATTCAGTAATGCACAATTTGATGAAGTAGGTTGGTTTTATTGCTCTTCTAGCAGCACAGAAATAGATCGTTATGTGTGTTATGACTATGCTGATAATGTTTGGACATATGGAAATTTAAGCAGAACAGCATGGTTAGACCAAGGAATTGTTAACTACCCAAGAGCAACAGCAAATAATTATTTATACCAACATGAGTTTGGGTACAACGATGATGGTAGTCCTATGACAAATGTTTACATAGAAAGTGCAGACATAGACATAGGAGACGGCGAAGAGTTTGCATTTATAAGTAAACTAATCCCCGATGTACGTTTTTTAAACAACAGCGAAACAGGTCAAGTTAATTTTGTTTTAAAAACAAGAGATTATCCAGGCGATTCGTTATCAACTAAAAGCACGGATGCACTTAGTAGCACAACACAGAAAAAGGATATGCGAGCAAGAGCAAGACAAGCAGTTATACGTTTTGAGTCTGACGACGATGATACAAATGCTAATAACGATGTAGGCTGGCGATTAGGTGCTACACGTTTAGAAATAAGAGGTGATGGCAGAAGATGAGCAAACTTCTGACTTCTCGTCTTCCGTTAGCAGCAGGTTCAGAGATAACTTCAGATATTTACAACAGATTAGTCCGTGTTCTTGAAATAAATCTAGGAGAGTTCGATCCTGACAACACTCGACAAATAAACACAACAGAAAGAGATACATTATTTTTTAATCCAGGCACACTTATATGGAATACTTCAGTAGGTGTCTTACAAGTATACACTGGGGAATATTGGGTAGATTTAGGCACACCATCTAATCCACAAGGCTATCAAGCTACTGCTGAAGTTGGTGCAGTATCAGTAAAAACCAACGGAAATATAACAATTACTTTATAACTATGGAACCATTTTATTACAATTGCACATTAGACAGAGTCATAGACGGAGATACGATAGATGTTAATATTGATTTAGGTTTTGATGTAATACTGTCTAAACAACGTGTTCGTTTAGCTGGTATAGATACTCCAGAATCTAGAACTAGAAACTTAGCAGAAAAAGCACTAGGATTAAAAGCAAAAGAAAGATTAATAGAACTATGTGGTAAAAAACTTCAAGTCAAGTCTTTAGGGAAGGGTAAGTATGGCAGGATTCTTGGCATACCTCACACGATAGACGGAGAAGATATCTGTGCTATGCTTATAGATGAAGGGCATGCCGTAGAATATTGGGGTGGTACTAAAGTTAAGGTCTGGGGATAAAAAACGGAGTCCATAAATCGCTTCCACGGACTTTTTTTATACTGACTAAGGGTAAACTACCCCTCTAACAGGAGTCTTTTGCTATAAGTCTACCTGTTTTAATCAGGTACTTTATATCCCCAACTGTTAAGTCTTGTACATTTTCTATTAGATACTTAGCTTTTACAGAACTAAAACGACCTAACTCAGTGTGTCCTTTTACATCTTGTACCACATCTTGTATCTCACGTAAAATCCATTCGACTCTAGTAGTCTTGCCTTTTGTGTAATATGTACTAGATCTGCCCATGGGTACACGCACTGAAGTGTTTTCTAAAAAATCGTAGTCTTTAGGTTTTTTAGCATTAGTTAGTGTAATTTTTATACGCTTACATTTTTTCTCGTACTTGCTGTCTTGTAAAGATTTAAAGTCTATGTTACGCTCTCGCAACGATGCACTTAGTTCTTTATATGTAGGTTTATCTGGGTGAAAGTTTTTAAGTAAAGCACAGAAAGTTGTTACAAAAACTGGTCCATGTTTACACTCATCTGCTAACAGATGAGCATACTCGTGAAGTACAACAGACCAGCATCTTGCCCAAGATCTAGGCAGAGTAATAATGTTGCCCCAAGCTTGAGCTGTTGCATTTTGATGTCTCCTGTTGCTGAACCTAACAGTGGTTGGCTTACGTTTTAATTTAGTATCTAATTGTTTGATTATATGTAAAACTTGAGTGTCGTCTAGTTCGTTTTTACTCTTACCACTCCAACTTGCTGCGTTTTCCCAAGCATACACTTTAGATCTTTGTTTATCTCTCATAATATTTTCCTTTCTTGTTTCTTAATACACTTATCATACTTTATTGTACAAGAAAGTAAAGGAGTTTTTTATTTCAATGTTTTTTATTTATTATTCTGGAGTTTTTAAGTATGATAAGAGTACAGTATATTACTGCAGCTTTTCAGGTACAGCAAATAGCCTGCTCAAAATAACTAACATATAAGTGGAGAATAATATGCCTGGAATGAGAAGTAGAAGAGAAACGATTAGAGCAGGAAAAGACTGGTCTAAAGGTCAATACGCAGAAGACAAAAAGAACAAAAAATCTAAGAAAAAATAATGCAGAACACTGCCCCAAGACAAGGGATTGCAGGTGCTGCTGAATATCTCGCTGCTCAAGGTCGTAATGGCGACACAATGCTGTCGCATTTAACAGCTGGCGAAACGATTATTCCTCAAGAGATTCTAGACAAGAATCCTAATTTACGAAAAGATTTACAAAACGCTTTCGATTATGAAGACGTACCTATGGATCAATATGTTGTTGGTTCTGGTGTCATGTCTATCAACCCTGAAACAGGATTACCTGAGTTTGGTTGGTTAAGTAAATCTTGGAAAAGTGTAAGAAAAACAGTTAAAAAAGCTGGTCCAGTTATAGGTGCTATAGTAGGTGGCATGATTGGTGGTCCAGTAGGTGCTTCTATAGGTGCAGGAATAGGAACTAAAACTTCTGCTATGCCTAAAGAAGACATACTAAGAAACATGGCTATCGCTTATGGTGGTGCTAACGTGTTACAAGGGGCAGGTGTTGGCAATGCAGCAAGTGCTGCAAAAACTGCTGCAAGTTCTGCTGGTGGATGGAGTAATCCGTTTGCTGCAGCATGGGATGGTGTAGGTGCGTTTTTTAGTGGCACTAATTGGACTCCTATGGGTGTTGGTGAAACATCTGGTGTCGGTGGATTTTTCCAAGACATCGGTGGTGGTTTTAGTCGAAGCATGGGGTTTGGTGGTACAGGAACATTAGTTGATGCAGGACTAACCAGTGCTCAAGCAGCAGACGTATCAGCATTAATGCAAGGTGGTATGGACGCAGTAACTGCTGCACAACAGATAGGTATAACAGATCCAACAGTACTAAGAACACTAGGAACTAATGCTTTCGGTCCAGGAGTATTATCTGCTGGTGGTTCTGCGTATGCTAGTTTAAATCCATTAGAACAATGGGCTGTGCAAACAGGATTTGATGTCGCAACAGGAATAGCACAAGAACAAGGTGGTATGGGTGGACCAATGGGAGCAGGTGCTGCAGCTTACATGGGCAGAGGTTTAACTTCTGGTGGAGCGATACCTATGCAAAATATTCAAGGAAGTAATGTTGGTATAGCTGGTATGCAACCTATGGGAAACAACATAAATGCTCGTTCATTTCAACAAGGTGTAAACGCTCCTACAAACACAACCATAACAGACAATCGAGCAGGTAATACAGCTATGCTACCTCAAAATGGCTCGCCTTACGATTCTGCGATAGCTCAAACAACAAAAGGTAACGAAATGTTAGATCTACTAGCAGGAACTCTTGCTAGACGTCCATTGCCTGAAACACCTGGATTAGCTAGTTTAACTACACCTTTCCCAACATTTGAACAACCAGCTTATGCAGCAGCAAATGGTGGTTTTATAGGTTCTGATAGAGGTATGTTTATGGGTGGCGGATATGTACAAGGTCCAGGCGGAGAAAAAGATGACATGGTTAACGCAAAACTTTCTAATAACGAATTCGTAATGACTGCAGATGCTGTTCGTGGTGCAGGTAACGGCAGTATTAAACAAGGTGCAGAAAAAATGTATGAAATGATGAATAATTTTGAGAGGAGAGCCTAATGGCTGAGGGACAAACAAGTACAAGTTATACTTTACCACCACAATACATACAAGATTTTTTAGCTGGGGGAGGCGAAGGTTCAGGAGTAGCTGGTTTATTCCCTTTATTAAATCAATCGTTAAATCAACAGTTTGCTACAATGGGGCAACCTGGAGCAACACCTTTCACTTATGGTGGAGAACGTATTGCTGGGTTTGACCCAAGAGAACTTGCTGGTTTTGAACTGGCAGACCAAGCTATAGGAAGTTATTTACCTTATTTAAACAGACAAAGTGCATTAAATGAAGCAGGTCTTGCAACAGGTTTAGCTGGTCTAACCGCACAACAAACACAAGCTGGTCTAGGTAAAGACATGACATTAGCTGGTTTAGCAGAAGCAGACGCATTAAATAGACAAGGACTTGGTTCTCAAATTGCTGGTTATGGCGAAGCAGGAACAAGACTTAGAGGATTACAAGATACACAAGATTATGGTTTCAACCAAGCACAAAACTTATATGGAGATGCAGCAGGATCTGTAATTAGAGGTGCTGACCAAGGCGGAAGACTTGCTGGTATGGGTGCTGAAAGAAGTTTAGCTGGTTTAGGAGATGCTACTTCTACAGCAAGAGGTGCTTACGGATTATTAGGAAGCCAGTTAGGTGGTACAGATTTAACAGCTAGAGGTACACTACAAGATGCTGCTAGAACATCACTAGGTGCTACTCGTGAGTTCGATCCTGCTTCTGCCTCTAGATTTATGAACCCTTATGAAGATCAAGTAGTTCAACAAACTCTACGTGATGTTCGAGAGCAAGGTTCAATAGCGGATCAAGGCAGAAGAGCAAGAGAGATAGCTAGTGGTGCATTTGGTGGTTCAAGATCTAGACTACAAGCTGGTGAACTGGCTGAAGCACAAAGAGGTGCGGAAATAGATGCTGTTTCTCAACTTAGAAGAGCAGGTTTTGGTGAATCGTTAGGTCAAGCATCAACTGCTTTTGAAAATCAACAAAGAAGACAGGCAGGTGCTGCTGGTCAACTCGGTAATATTGCTGGTGGTTTAGGTAGTTTAGCAGGACAACAAGCAACTGCTGGTCAAAATTTAGCTAATCAATTCGCTAATTATGGACAAGCAGCAGGAACAACTTTAGGTAACTTAGGTACAACTATGGCTAATTTAGGTCAGTTGCGTGGTGGTGCTCAAAGTGGACTTGGCTCTGCTATACAAGGATTAACAGGACAACGTGTTGGACTTGGTCAAAATATTGCATCTGGTGTAGGTAACTTAGGTGCAGCAACAGGTGCTGCTTATCAAAACTTAGGAAACACTTTAGGAAATTTAGGTCAAATGGGTGGTGCTGCTTTGAATCGTTATGGCTCTACGTTAGGTCAAACAGGTGTACAATCTGGTGCACTACAACAAGCAACTGGTAATCAGATGGGTGCTATCGGAAACAACTTAGGAAACTTACAAAGACAAGATATAAGTCTATTAGGTTCAGTAGGTGGAGCGAATCGTGGTATGAATCAAGCAATCAACGACTTAGCTTACCAAAATTTTGTTGGTCAGTATAACTTACCACAAAACTTGTTAGGACAGTACTCAGGTATTGCTCAAGGTATCTCGCCTCTTGCTGGTGCTACTGGTTACAATATGACTCAAACACCTAATGTAGATTATCTAAGTTCAGGACTTGGTGGCTTTATGAACGCTGTCGGTCAAACCTATGGAGCACAAACGTAATGGCAATAGATCCTAGAATATTAGAACAAGCATTAAGAATGGAACAACAAGGTGTTCGATCTGACGGAACAGGTGGTATAACTGATATGCTTACACCACAATTTAACCCTACGCAATATTCTGAAGCAGGTGCGTTACCAGATTTAAATTTAGATTTATCTAATGTAATCGCAGGAGGTGGCTCAAACGATCTTAGTTTCGACCCTCAACAATTTTTAAACGAATCTAACAATTTAGATCCTCAAGTAAGAGAACTGGTTAATGATGAAGTTGGTCAAGTTCTACTTAACGCACAAGCTGGTAATGAAGAAGATGGTATACGTGCTATAACGGCAGTTGCATTAGATGAAGCAGGAGCAACGCCACCTGAAGTTGAAGAAGGTTATAAGAGTATATCAGATTTAATACAAGCAGGTGGTTTACCTGCTGTTGAACAGTTTGTAAGAGATGTGTATACGGATGGTGACAATACAGAATCTATACCTAACTGGGCACTTCCTGCGTCTGTGTTCGGTACGTTCTTGATGAACGAGCCTGGAGACTGGAGGCAAGCGATATTAAAAGCTAGAGGCAAAACTGCTCAGACTATGTTTAACCAAAGGGCTCAAAATAAAGCGAACAAAGATAAACTAGAACTAGATATAAAGAAAAAAGCACTAGATCTATTCGCTTCTGGTTCACCAACAGCAACAAGTCTCGTAGGGTTAGTTGGTAAAGTAACACCTGGATCTTTAGCTAAATACGAAAAATCTGGTAAACTCAGCGATCTACAACTAATAACTTCTCAAAAAGACGTAGGTGATTTATTAAAAGATTTTACTGTAGAATCTGTATCTAAATACCAAAAATCTAACAATTACGCTGACTTAGTTCGACTTCCTGGCAAAGGAGAAAAAGGTACAACTACACTTGATTTCTTAAAAGAATTTACTCCTGCTTCTGTGAAAACTTATGAAGATGGTGGTAGAGAAGACGCTAGTGTGCTGATAAGAAAACCAAATGCTAAGAGTGGCAGTGGTATGACAATAGATAAAATGTTTGAACTGTTAGAAACATACACACCAGAAAGCGTAGATGCGTTTAAAGCATCTGGTAATTTTAGTTCTTTAGAACCTAAAGATGCAGGCAGTTGGACACCGACAGTTGGTAACACAACTGAAGCACAGCAACAAAATGATTTAAATATCATGGAAACTGTAGATTTTAGAGACAGATTAAAAGCACTAAGTTTACCTGAAAAAATAAAACAACTTAGAAACTATTCGTTACTTCACTCACAAACTACACGAAAAATTAATGAGAAAACACCAGCAGGAGATATTTTAAAACAACGTCTTCCTTTAGCTAAGTTCAGTGTTGAAGCTTATGCAGAAGATCTTGGTATCCCGTTAGATAACCCAGAAGTAGTCCGTATATTAAATGTAGCTAAAACTCAACTACCTTATGCATCTACAGAAGATGTCAACAGGTTAGGTGCATTAAACAACGTAAAAGATAAAGTCTCTAAGATGGGTGCTATACTAGAAGCAGTTCCTGAAAATGTAACTGGTGTTGCAGGTTTCGTGTTTGACACAAATGCTGCAAGAATTGCTGCTGATCTTATTCCTGGATTCGACATACCTATAGAAGCTACAGTTACACAAGTTTTTAGTAGTGTAGCAGAAGTCGACTTAATAGAAGAAATACTGAAAGAAGCTAGATTTAGTGATCAAGATAGAAAGCTAGTAAGAGATTTTATAAAAGGTCGTGATTTCGCTAATCTTACTGAGAAAAAACTTAGACATAAAGAAATAATGAGCATTATTGATAGAAACTTAGATGGTATAAATTTTAAATTAGAAAACTACCAACTGCCTCCTGGCATGACTGAAGAAGATACAAGAGGTCAGGATAACTCAGAAGAAAGACTTAACCAGTTACGTCAAAACATACTAAACATGACTAATCAAGGTGGCTAACGATGGCGATAGATCCTGTATCAGAAGCATTAAAGATTAAACCTCTGATTACAGATGATATCTACAACGCATACATAGGTTTAGATGCTGCAAACCAGCAATCATTTCTAGCTAGTTTAAACGAAAACGAGTTAATAAACATGCAACTGCGTTTAAGTAACCAGTTCAATGTACCTGACGAAGAGTTTGAAACTGCTTTTAGTTCTGCTAGAAGAGACTTTATGACAGGAGGCGATTTTCCAACAGATCCTACAGGTATGCCAATGTATGATATGCCAGTAGCAGGTTCACAAGCACAAGATCTTGCTCAAGAAATATTCGCTGGTATGCGGGAAAAGGATTTCGATTATTCTGGGTTACCAAATAATAAATTACGCAGAGGTCTAAGTTTTATGGACACTGCTGGTGAAAAAGAAGATTTTCTTACTAAGAACGTTGGACCACAAGGTGTTGGTTGGACTCAAGATAAATATGGTCGCTATGCGATTATGCCAGAGTTCCGTGAACAACTAGGAGGAACTCCTGGAGATATGCCTCTTACTATTGATAATCCTGGAACTTTTGAACGTGGTGATATAGCTGATTTTGCTGGTAGTGCACCAGAAATAACAGCAACGATACTAGCAAGTATTGCTACTCGAAACTTAGGTTTGGGTCCAGCAGTTTTGGCTAGTGGCACAGCTGCAGGTACAGCAAAAGGTGCAGAAGAGGGAGTAGAAACTCTTGCTGGATTACAACAACAAACTTTAGGCGAAATAGGAAAAGACGTTGCTACTGAAGCAGCACTTGGTGCTACAGCAGAACTAGGTGGTAGAGCGTTAGTCGGTGGTGGTAAAATGCTTTTTTCTCCTGCTGAAAAACGTATTCCTACAGGTGAGCGTGGTTTATTTAATTTTAAAACATATACGTATGCTCCTCGTGTAGATGCAGCTTCTGGTCCAGGAGCCAGAGAAACATTCACATTAGTTAAAGAATTAGTAGACGAAGGTGCTATCCCCGATGTAGCAAAAGCATCAGGCAGACCAATATTAGGTAGATTTTCAGGATTAGTAGAAAACATATTCGGATACAATCAACAAAAGAATGTCGTTAATGTTAAATATCTACAAGACAGAATAGATGGATTTTTAACAGAAGTTGGTGCTGAACCATTCGACCCATTTATGGGTAAAGTTTTTCCGAAGTTAGGTGAAGAACAATTAGGTGCATTAATACAGTTTCAAAGAGAAAAATCTAAATCAGTTTTAGAAACTGCTGTAGACACTTCGTTAGAAGCGTTAAAAAGTGCTGTTAAAACAGAACAAGACGCGTTAGCTGGTAGAGTAGGCACAGGCGAAGTACCACAAAACATAGGTAGCGAACTTTCAGGCAACGTAAATAAAGCGTATGGTGAGTTTCAAGATGCAACGACTGCTTTGTATAACGAAGCTGACCAACTGTTAGGCAATAAAGCAGTAGTTCCTACTAGTGCATTAAAACGAGACGCACAAGACATATTAAACGATATACCTAAAACTGCTGATGGTCAGTATGTAGGTGGTGTTAGTCAAATAACTTTACAACTTTTACAAGACATAGTTAACATGCCTGCTAACATAAGTGCTACACACATGTCTGCTCTTAGAACTATGTTTGGTGATGCAGGTTTCTCCGACGAAATGCTTTCTGGTTTTGGTCAAAAACAATTTAACATGTTAAAAGCTGCAGCAAATGAAGGTTTTGAGTTAGCTGTTAGTAATGGTGTAAAAGGTGTTCGTTACATAGATGCAAATGGTAATTTAGTTTCAGCTGAACGAAAGTTAACAACACAAGAATCTGAAAGAGCAAAAGCAGGACTGGCAAAACTAAAAGAAGCTACAAGTGCATATGGTAAAGGGATAGCTGTTTTTGACAACAGATTAATTAAAAGACTTACGAATAAAGAAGGTGTAGATCCTGATTTATTGATATCTACAGTTATCTCTAGAAACTCACCTGTAAAAATAAATCAATTTTTAAACGCTACTGACAACCCAGATGCAGCAAGAAAAATGTTACAAAGTGGACATTTCGATTCTATGGTTGCTAATGCAACAGATGTTGAAGGTAATTTTTCTGCTTCTTCAGTTTTAAAACAAATAAAAGCGTTAGGCACCAGTTATCCTGCTTTATACAAAGATGGAGCACCTACATTATTAAGATCACTCGAACAGTTAAACAATGCTCAAAAAATTATACCTAAAGAAGAAGCTGTAAGAATAAAGACTTCACTACAACAAGCACTAGATTCTGGTAATATGGGTGAGTTTACAAATGTTGTTAAAGAATACACTAAAACTGTTGACGAACAGTTTAAATTTTTAGATGCTAATTTTAATAAACAGATAGGTAATTTTTCACCTGAAGAAGTTATACCATGGCTCACCACTAAAGCTAGTTCAGATGATGTAGCTGGTTTTATAAACTACTACAGTAGAGAAGCACCTGAAGTCGTTGAACAGTTTAGGCAAAAGTATATGGTAAATCTTATAGATAACGTGTACGATACAACTAAAATAGATCCTGTTGGTGTAGTCCTGAATGGTGAGAGACTGTTGAAAGCTGTGCGTGCTGAACCTGCAAGATTAAATGCAGCATTCGGTGCTGAAACTACACAAGCATTAGAAAGATTTGCAGAAAAAGCTGCATTTATAACAACAGGCAGTGGTTCGTTCTCAGGTGGTTTAGTTGCTGCTCAAGTAGCACTTAACCCTTTACAAAACGTGTCTACATTAGTGAAATTAAATGTATTAGGTAAGGTGTTAGCAAGTCCTACAGGCATACGTTATTTAACGACTATGATAGAAAACCCTAGTGTCAGAGCAACAGGTTATGCTGCTGGTCAACTAGGTGCTGACATAATAGCACAGATTGCAGCAGAAGACTCTACTGTAGATCCTGATCAATTAGAAAAAATGACATTAGAACTACAAAATGGACTTTTAGGTTTAAATGATGAAGATTATAATAATTATGAAGATGAGGAAAAGTAATGTCACGAATTAATTTTGGAACAATGGGTTTTAATAACCAACAGTATGGTGATTATGAAGATCTTCAACAAATGCCTGCATATACACCTCCTCCTCCTAAGTATAACACAGGTATAGAAACTCTTGTTAATACATATTCTCCTCCTACAGATATACAAGCTCAAGCTGCAGAACAAAGAACAAGAGCAAGTCAAGTAAGTACTCCTGCTCAAAATTTAGCCAACCAACAGGCAAACGCTTTTAATCAATTATTGGTAAATGCTGGTGTAATCGCACCACCAGATGACGATGATAATGTTACAGATCCACCACCAGATGACGATGATAATGTTACAGATCCACCACCAGATGACGATGATAATGTTACAGGTCCACCACCAGGTGGAGGTTTTACAAATTGGTGGGAACCATTTGGCTACGCAAACGAACAAGAAGCTATAGCTTCAGGACTTTTTGAATTTAACTCAGATTTAGGTATCTGGATAATGACACCTCCTGAGGTTGTTGGAACATCGACACTTGGCATGAGTTCTGAAGATGAAAGAGCAATAGGTATGGCAGATGAAGAAGCTGCAGAAAATCAACCTGTTGACACAGGAAACAGTTTAATTTCTGGTGGTGTCATACCTATGGATCCACCCCCAGTTGTGACAGAACCTGATCCAGTAGTTGATACACCAGTAACATACAAGTCTGTACCTGATCCTATATTAGATCAAGTAAACACACTGAGTTTGACAAATCCATATGTAACACCATTTCAAATAGAAGAACAATTTGTTTCTACACCTGAAGTACAAACACTAAACTTACCTATGGTTAATCCTCAAGGATTAGAAACCCTTGTACCGCAAAACAGTATGCCTGTGTTTGATACACAGATTCCTACAACTTTTGCAGCTAGAGACCCTATGTTAAACACACGAGAAAGATAATGGAATTAACTAAAAAACAAAAAGAACTTTTAAACAAACACGAAAAACATCACACTAAACAGCATATGAATTTTATGAAAAGTGAAATGAAAAAAGGTGCTTCTTTCACAGCTTCTCATAAAAAAGCTATGTCAAAGGTAGGTAAATAATGGCAGAATGGCAAGGTAAAAAAGTAACACTCAATAAACCAAGACCGATACCGAAAGGTGCTGGTGGCTATGGTAAGAAACGAAAAGAAGTTTTTGTCAAAGGCTGTAGCAGTGATGGTGGTAGAGTGAAACGTATAACTTTCGGTGACAAAAAATTAGGTAAACATCCTGGAGACAAGAGTAGAAAGAAAAGCTACTGTGCTCGTAGTGGTGGTATAAGTGGAACAACAGATAGATGTAGTGCAAACTACTGGGCACGTAGAGACTGGAATTGTTAATATGGCACAAGAATTAAAACCACCAGGAGGTCGTAGATCGTGGAGAGACGAAGCTAGGTTTAGACTACAACAAGCGTTAGGTGAAACAGGTGAACGTCTTGGTGAAGGATTATTAGGTGAAAGCGAAGAAGATAAATACTTAGAGTTTTTACAACGAGAATATGGATCAGAACTACCTAGAGACGAAGAAGGCAATATAAACGTACCTTTATCTAGACCTATGCGTGAAAGCATGTTAGATATGGCAGACTTGGGTATGGCAGATAAAGCATTAATGATTTTATCAGGTGGTGGTTCAGTTGCTCCTAGAATGGCATTAAGTTCTGGTTTATTAGAATCAGGTATGCTTATGGGCGATGCTAAAGCTATGGTAGATAGAGGAGAAACTATTCCTGGAGCAGTTACTGCTGCTCTGGCAGGTTTACCACCAGCAGTTGCTGCAGCCGCAAACAGAAAAACTTTTACAGATTTAGGTAACGAAGCTGTTTCTGGAATAGGACAGTTCATGAGAGAAAATGTTCCTTCTATCGAGCGTAGTTCTATGGTAACTCCTGAAGGTGTCGATGTACCC
>Ga0208157_1000459_pt1 | contig 22295 bp, 23 predicted proteins | sample 5_EtaG_FD_184077 | JGI IMG/M metagenome (GOLD analysis project Ga0208157, IMG submission 184077) | Marine viral communities from the Subarctic Pacific Ocean - 5_ETSP_OMZ_AT15132 metaG (SPAdes) (version 2) | ecosystem: Environmental > Aquatic > Marine > Oceanic | place: Pacific Ocean | collected...
CATCTAAATTGATGTGATGAAATTTAATCCCTGGTATTTTCATTACTGATGATAGTGATTGGTATCCTAATTGATTGATACCGAAAGTTTTATCTCTTCTCGGATAAGGTAAGTCCCTTGTTCCGACATCTACGGTTGCAACTCTACCTTTACTATATCCACCACTTGTTAATCTTTTACCTGTTACGGTTTGAACTTTGTTTGCTGGTGCATAGTCGTGGGTCCACCACATAGGTTTTCCGTCTTTCAATATTAATACTGCTGTAAACTTTTCCAATGTAAATGCGTCACTTGACCAATATCCCTTTTTACCTTTGGTCGGAACCGTAACTTCTTTATCAACATACGCAATTTCAATACCTTTTTTCTTTGGTTTTGCATTGGTTTCTATTTCTGAGTCTGTGATTTTGTCCCATTCAACACCGAGTTTTGCTCCCCACATAAAGAATTGAGCTTCTCCTCCTTGCCAATGGTTTGTTAATGCTCTAAGTTTACCTGCTGAGAACTTTTCAGTTATTAAGATTTGGTTTTCTTTTAAAATATCTTTTAACTTAATCATTATATAAAGCTCCTTTTACCCCTTGATTCACCTTTACGATAAGATGTATTTTGTTTAAATAATTTAACCACATTATCCATATCTTCTGGATTTTTTGTTTCAATACCCACATATGATGCGTAATTCTTTTCTGGTTTTCTTCTTCCCTCATCTCGGTATCTTCCTGTTATTGGATTGTTACCTGTGATGATAATAATATCTTTGTTTCTCCAAAAGAAACTTCTTCCATCTGACCAAGCTGCTCCGGTTGATGAACCTTTTGCTATTTTAGGAATACCTAATGCAGTCAAAAACTTTTTAAAACCACCTGGTTTAAAGTCTGTTAAGTCAAATCCGTGTTGTGCTCCGTCTTTAAATATTTTTGCCTCTGTTAAACGAAAGTCTTTCCACTTTTTATTCATTTCCATTATTGTTTTTTTATCCATTGTATTCCTTATAATCTAATGTTAAGACCTGTGTTCTTTTTTATCATCACACCTAATTGGTCTCCATAGACTCCTTTTTCTTTTGATTTAACTTTTATCTTACCAGCTCTTATTGCTAAAAATTCCATATCGTATAAATCCATTGATGATAATCTCATTCTAATGTGTGAAACACCTTTTGAGTTTCTCATAATTTTAAACACTAATGATTTCTTTCCACCTGAGTTTCCAAATACAAAATCTTTAGCTCCTATCATATATAATGCTTTATTACCGATTTGGTCACGAGCGATATCTGCTTCTCTTTTATCACGAAATTCTGATAAACCTGCTTTTCTAAGTCTTTTTGCTTGACTTTGGTGCATTTTTACTGCTTTGTCTAATTCTTTTGCAATCTTCTTAACATCCGCTGGTATTTCTTCCTCTTCCTCGTTTACTGATTCAACTGGATTCAATAAATAATGTGTTGCTTTATGTAGATAATCTGATGCCAAGGTAATTTTATCACTTAACCAACTTGGTAATGAATCTTCTTTGTTCATTCCGTTTAATTTGTTTAGTAATTTATTTGAGTATTCAACCATTAACATTGCTTTTCTTTTTGCTGATGCGACATCTGTGTGTCCGTCCTCGTTGATTGATTCTGCCATTGTTGGTTTGTCCGCAACATTAATCACGTGATTTAGTTTAATCCATTCAACTGCGTCTTTGTAATCGACTTTAAATCTTTTAGATATTCTTTTTACATTTGTTGGTGTGAACTGATTAAATTTTAATTTACCTAATGCTTTGTCAAAATTACCTGGAACTGATTGTTCTTTCATATCTGACATCCACTCTAAACCTGGAACCACTATATTTTTAACTTTATGTTTCTTTTTCAAAATTTTTAAATCTAATGCGAACTTTTTTAGATGTGGTGGTAATTGACCTGTCTTTTTAAATTCATCTCTCATCTTTTTAACTGCTGATGGATTCATTGATTCATTAACATTTTCTAAATTTGCATTATCCATTTTATTCTCAATATCATACAATACTCCGGTCATTCTTTTGATTAATTTTTTTTCTTTATCACCTAAGAAATACCAAGAGTTTTGTCTAAAGTTTCCTGATTGTAATGTATCCATTAAAATAAATTTAACTGCTGCTTTAAACCTTCCGTCTGATAAATATTTTTTCAATTTGGTGATGTTTGGTGCATAAAGTCCTTGAGTTTGTTCTTTATCTATTACTGGTTTTAAAAATTTTGTGAATAAAGTTTTAACTGCCTTTAGTTTATTAACATCTCTTTTGATTGGGTGCTTTGCTAATTCACCTTTTAAACCATTGGCTTGTTTGATTGTCAAATCTATCGCTTGTAACCAAAGTTGTGTGTATTTTTTACCACCATTTACCTCATCACCTTCTTCTTTAATAATGTTTTCACTCATATCTTTTAATGCTTGTTTAAATGCTTTCTTATCTCTTTTGTAATCTGCCATTACCTGGTCAAACCCCAACATATCAACCATATCGATAAACATTTCCTTTTCTTTCTTACCTAATTTGTTGATAATCTTTTTAGATTTGTCTGACATTTCTTTTACTATTTTAGAATCTCCACCAGAAGTTGCTATTTTCTTTCTTCTATCATCACCCTTTTGGACTGCTGAAACATTACCAGAACCAATGTCTACATTTACTGATTCATTATATAGAGTTTTCATTATAATTTTTTCTGATTTATTATCACCTTTAAGAGCTAATTTAAGTATCTTGATATGTTTTTTTCTTTTACTTGAACTATTTCTTGTAAGTTTTTCAACAAAATCTAATAAATCCGCATTATGTAGACCTTGTTGTTTGATATATTTATTAATAGAACTTTCTGGTTCATTAATCATTTTGGATAGTTTTTTGATTAAAATATTTTCATTTACTGATTCTCTTCTATTTGTTGCAAGAAAACCAACGTGTCCAAATTTCTTTAATTGATTTAAATCACTACCTTTTATAAAGTATTTTGCAACTGGTTTTATTTTAAATTGTTTACTTCTAATATCTCGATATTTCTTTTCATCTTTTTGTAATAATGCAAATGATGGTGGATAACCTGGAACTTTTTTATTACGAATTGATATTTCAAAATTACCACCAGCTCCAGTTCCACGATATGATACTAAGTCTTTCTTTACTAAGTTTTTAATATCTTTTATTTTATTTATTGGTGTAACTGTTTGTTCTTGAATTGCTGATTCACCAATTTTTTTCATTTGGTCGTGTGATTTTTCTAATTCTTGACCTGGTTTAAAGTTATCACCTTTGTTCGTTACGACAAATACAACACTTCTTGGATTTACGGACTTTACTTTACCTTCGGCACCATAATGTGGACAAGTAGGATTAACATCTTTTACGGCATCACCTGTTCCGTAAGTGTATTCAGATAACTCTTGTTTAATCATTTCTTTCAAACGACCCACAATCTGTTCTTTTTTTAACCTACTTTTTTCGGCTCTACCTCTATTTTTAGACTCTGATTCAAATCCCACTATTTTTCCCCCCTTATGTGAAGCGTCTTTTCCATCTCCATTACCATAAGTTCCTTTTTGTCTGTTATACTTATTTAATTCTGCTCTATACTTTTTTGCTTTAGTAGATGACTGAAATTTTTTATATTCTTCTTTGTAGTCTCTTTCTGTAGCTTCTGATTTAACCTTTTCTGGTTTTCCTTTATGTTTGGTTGCTGCGTATTTTTTAACACTTGACTTCTTCATATCTTTTGCAGCGTCCTGTGCATCTTTGGAAAATTTACCAGCTGGTTGTTCTCCTTTTTGGATTGACCTAACAATCCCCATAAATTTTTGTTGCTTTTTACTTAATGCTGGCATTAATATAAATCTTTTTGTTTTCTTACACTCGTCATAGTTGAGTTTTTAAATATTGATTTAACTTGGTCAAGTTGAGAAGCTCTTATTGCTTTTATATAATCTGCTTTTTGACCTTTTTCTTCTCGTTTAAGTTGAGTGTTAATCATATTGGTAAACTTTTTAAATATTCCTTCAAATCTATTTTGATAACCACCTAATCTTTTTTGACCGATTACCGCAGTATTGATATCTGCAACTAAAGCACTTAAATCGTATCTTCGTTTATTTGGTTTTTTATCATCATAAAATTTTCCATAAGTCAATAGTTCTGTAATTTCTTTATATACTTTAAGGATTGCGTCAACTTCTTCAATTGCGTATCCGTGTGCAGAACTTTTACTATGGTCAATAAATCCTCTTCTTAACTGATTTGGAAAACCTGCCTCATCTATACGATTAGTATATCGTGTTGTGATTTTTGATAATTCTTCTAAATTAATATTTTCTTTAAACCCCTTAGCTCTCATTTCTTTATCAATTAAATCTGACTTTGTTCCGTATGGTAGACGACTCCAATCATATGATGTTTTGCCTGAATTACTTGAAAGCCATTTTTTCTTTGCGTCTTCTTTAGCGTAATAACTATCCAATGCACTTGGTTTTTTACTTGTTGTTTTCTTTTTAGTATCATATTTTGGAGCTTTTGGAATAGTTCTCCCTTGAAATTTAGTAGTAGGTTCATCTGATTTAGTTGCTTGTGTTGAGTATTTTTTATGAAAATCAACAAGTATTTGAGCCTTTTTTTCTAATTCTTCTCGTGGAACATCTGATAAGTCTTCATCTTCTGGTACAGTGGCATCGTCAAGTTTATCTAAATCTTCTTGTGGAATTTGTCCGTCTAATTCATTATACACAAGATTTATTTGAGCGTTATATTCGTCTGTACTATTATTCAGATTCTTGATTACTTTTCTAGCTATATTTTCATCATTCGGTTGAAAATACTTATTCCAATCCATTCCGTCGATTGCTTCTTGAGCATAATCATCAAGTTTTACTGGTTCATCTGATTTAGGTTCATCACCTGCAAGGTCCTTATATCTTAAGTCGAAGTCTGCACCTCCATCCCTATCGTCAAAGTCATCACCTGCGATATCTTTTTCAATATCATCTTGTGCTTTTGCGTTTGCAACTGCTTTATTATCAACATCCTTACCTGTCATTTTTTTAGGTGCTTCTGGTGGTGTTTGACTATCATCATCTGTTTCATCACCCACAGTAGTATCTTTACCTGCGATATTTACTTTAGTCGTAGGTTTCATTTTGTGAATTGATTGATATTTTTGAAATGCTTTTTTATCTTTAAAGTCTAATTCTAATAAAGAATCTATTTCATTAATACTTTCTAATAATTGTGATAGTTTTTTCATTTTATTTCTTTTTTGAGTTTGCTAAACCTGGGTTAGTGTATATTGGAACTTCTTGTGTTTTAGATTTTTCTAATCCACCAATTCCCTCACCGGCTACATTATCTATTGTTGTAATGTTGGTTGGTGATTTCAAATGTCTTCCACTTGGACTTGACTTTGGTTTACCTGCTCCAATATTTAAGTTTGATTTTAAATCTTCTAATGCCATTATTCACCCCTTATAATGTGATTAATGATATCTTCTGCTCTACAATAAACTCCACAAGTTCTACCTGTTTGAGTATTGTCTACTGATTCGTTCATCGGATATAAAAATGCTCCGTGTGTTGATGGATTTGATACAAAGTCAAATGCGATTAACTCAAAGTCATCACCTACTTTTGATACTTGGTCACCATTTGCCTCTTGAACCATTTCAACACTACCTAATCCTCTTGAACTAATTCCTAACTTGATACCATTTTTAAATAATTCTTTCAATATATTACCACTTGGTGTGGTTAAAATTTCTACCGTACCTAATAAATTATCACCTTCAAAATGCATTTCTGTAATATTATGAGATACATTTGCTAAATTAACAACTGAACTATCTGGGTGGTCTAGTTCACCGAGTGCTCTTTTTTGTTTTACAAAATTTTTATCATATTTTTTAGATTCACGAACCAATATATCTCTCGGATATACTCTTCCGTTTTGGTTTTTTGCTTCTGCTCTTTGTAATACACCCTTTACCACCAACTTTCCGTTGTTTTCTTTCATTGATTCATTAATCTGTTTTGGTGTTAAACTAAATGGTATATAATCTACAATAACTTGTTTCATTTTAAATTTCCTATTTTATTCGCCATCTTAACTAATCTTTCTGAAATTTTTGTTAATGCTTTGTGTGTATTTTTCCAATAGTCTTCTGACTTCATTTTTAATTCTGTTTTAAGTTTGAGATTCATCTTTACGGTTCTGTCTAATTCATTTAATGCGTCTCTAATTTCTCTCATTGAACGACCAACTTTTTGTTTTGGTGTCATTGATTCGTCATTTCTCCAATCGTGATAACGACCTTCACCTAACATTTGTTTTCTTTTTAAAGTTTGTGTAAGGCTTCCTATTCCTTTTTGAGCGTTTAAAATATAATCATAATAATCATTGTATTGTTTGTTTTTAAGTGTTTTATCACCTATACTCATAATTTTCACATAATCTTTTCGTAGTTTATCTAAACCTTTTTCAAGATTTTGTAATGCACTAATTTCTTGATTAGCGATTTCTTTAACAAATTGTTTTTTACCTTTGTTAAAATTAACACCTTTTGGTTTTTTGTTAGATGATTTTCTAATCTTTGCCATATCATCTAATGTTTTGATAAACTTTTTAGGGTCTTTTTCAAATGAGTTGTATATCTGATATGATTCTGCAAATCCAAATAATTCATCAAGAGATTCTTGTTGGTCTTTATTTAGTTTTGGAAATTCTGTAAAGTCTGCAAATGGTTGTGATTCGTTTACTTTTTTATATCCACCGACTTCTGGACTTTTGTGTCCAACTGCTGAACCACTTGAAAATGCGTGTGGTGTATCGTAATGACCTGTTCCTGTTCCGTCAATCCCTGCGGATGCGGTTGTTGAAACTTCTTCAATTTCATCATCTTTCTTTAGCTCTTGAACAACTAAATGTTTGATAAGTTCTTTTAACTTAGTTATTTTGACGCGTTTGGACATTTTTTATTTCCTTAATAAGTTCATAATATCTCATTAATGCAACCACGTGTTTATCTTTCACGACTTTACCTTTTGTAGCTGTGTCTGTATGACCAATAGCTTCTGATAACTTAATCTTTGTAATTTTATCATTGACATTTGGTAATAACTTCTTTAAAGCTTTTTTAATTTTAACTACTTCATTGTCTATAAATTCTTTTAATGAATTCGTATTAGATACATTGTTGATATATTGCTTCAACAAGTTCTTTTGACTTTCATCAAGAGATTTATACTTTTTGTTAAACTTATCAACTAATAATTGATAACTCAACAATCTTAAATCTTTTCCTTGTTCCGCATATTCACTTAAATTATATTCTTTTGACTTTTCAAGTTTACTTTGTGAGATATGTTCAGTTATAGTGATAGCAGAATCTGTTTGTTCTATTGGTCCAAAGTCTTCTTTACCTGTTTCAGTTCCGAAAACTTTGTAAATAGATGCCATAACTTTAAAATTTGGAATACGAGTGTTAAAAAACTCTTTTATATCGTAATTCTCTTTTATGGTTTTAATTAAGTTGTATTTTTCATTATTTAATCTACGATTAGACAATTTTCTACGACTTTTAACAACTGCTTCGACTAATTGACCAGCATGTTTGTTGTTTTTGTATTTTTTTTCTAACAAAACCGAATATAATTCGTATTCTTTACCCAATTCAGTATTTTTATTAAAGAATTCTTTAAAAATTTTTACTGACTTAGGGCTTTTTGTGTCATTTATCACATCAACTGTTATTTGACGAGATAAAAGTTCGTAAAGAATACCTGTATTCTTTATCTTGTTGTGTTTAACATATAAAGACATTTGAGCTCCAAAGTATTTTGTATTTTATCAATAATAAATATAAAACTTTCAAGAAATCGGTATTTATTCTTTACCTTTTTCTTCTTTATATTCATTATATTCTTTATTCATTTCATCTACCTTGTTGGTCTCATTGATTATGTCCTTTGACTTTTTACCCATAGTTTTCTTCAAGGCGTCGTAGTGTGCTAATGCAAGTGGTCTTCTATTCTTAGTTTGTTTCCCTAATGGGTCACGACCTCTTGCTCCACTATCTTTGAATGGTTTATTCATTTCCTGTGGTCTACCACCTTGTTGGTCTTCTGGTCTATCATCTTCTCCGTTATCAAATGGGTCAAATAAAGAACCTGCTACTGAATCGTCATCCTGTTGTGGTTCTTGTTGTTGACCGAACATACCACCACGGCCGGTTTGCATATCACTTGGTGTTCCAACTGATTCTCCGGATGCTTGTGGGTCATTACCTTCCATTTCAATTTGTGAGTGTCTGAACTTCTGTTTTTGGTCTTCAATGATTTGATTTTCAATATCAATCTTTTCTTTGTCAGAAAAATTAAAAACATTATCATATATCCAATTTGTAGGTAAAATTTTATCTTGTATCATACTACTTGCTAAGTCAACTTTCTGTCCGAACAATTCTATCTTTTCTTGTTCATACATTGTTGAAGGACTTGCTAAGTTTAATTCAAAGTTTACTAAGTCTTCATCTGTATATCCTTGTGAATATAGATGAACAACTGCAATCTTTGTTAACTCCGATACTACAATTCTTTGTATTCTTTCTATGGTTCTTGCAAATCTTACATCTTCTGCTGCTAAAGTTGCTTTACCACCGACATTTTCATCAAACCCTAAGAATGCTTTCGGTACTCTTAGTGATGCTAATAATTTGTTTTTTAAATATTCAATGTCCTCGGTTGAATCATAATCAATACCACCTAACTCACTTATCTCAGTTCCACTATCTCCACCTCGAACTGGCATAAAGAAGTCTTCTGTTAGGTTTTGCATATTATATTTTAAATTATACTCACCCGTTCCCTCATCAATGATTGGTGTCTTTTTCATCTTGTTGATGATTCTTTGCATATAGTTATCAACTTCTGCTGGTGGTATGTTTCCGATATCAATCTTGAATACTCGTTTAGAAGGTGCTCTCATAATTCTGTGAATTAACATAGCGTCTTCCATAAGTGTTAATTGTTTCCAAATCTTTCTCGTAGACTCAACCATAGATTTACCATAAGGTAAGAAGTTACTATCGTTTGCTAATCTGAAATGTGCGATTTGAAAGTTTTCAAATTCTATTTTTCCTTTACCACTTTGTTTTTGTCCAAAGTAAGGGTGTGCTCCTTCAATACTTTCCAAGTAGAATTTTGTATAATAAGGATTTTCTGGGTCTTCTCCCTCTGCTCTAATGATTTCATAAGGTGATAATGGAACTACATTTGTAATTCCGTATTTTTCATTAATGTCTAAATGTAAAAAGAAATCACCATACTTAACCATATTACGAACCCAAGGCCATAGATTGAACTCGACATTCATAATATCATAAAATAAATTATGTAGAATTTCTTTGATGTTTTCATTATCAGATTTGATAGTGACCACTTCACCATACTCACCCTTCATAGTAGATTCATCTGAATAGATATCCAATGCTGATGAAATGATTGGGTCGGAATCCATTGATTCATAATCTTTAAACAATGCCAATCTTGCCGCCATAATTTGATGAACGGTTGAATAACCTGTTCCCACTAAATCTAAATTGTTGTGTAGTTTTGTATATCTATCAACAAGATGACTCTTGACTTGTTTTTGTACTTGGTCTGTATCGGCTATCTTTAATTTTTTACCACCGACATTTCTTACGATTACATTTGTACTAAATAATCTCTGTAATCTACCAAATAATGTTGTATCTGCCATTTTTTACCTCACTTTATAAGAGCCAATCTAAAGACTCTTTCTCTTTTCCTGTATCCCACTCCCAACTATCGTTTTTGTTTGCGTCTTCTGGGGTGTATAAACCCTCAGTATCGTTCATTCTACTAAGAGTTTTTTTTGTTAATTCAATTCCCTCAGTTCGTAATCTTAAAGCAGTATCACGAACCCAAAGTCCAATAGCAAAAGACATTACCAAGTCATCATTGTAACCCGACATTGCTTCTGCTCTATTATTTATATAGACGAAAGTCAATAGTTCATCAATCAAACGATTACTACGAACCACTACACTTTCCTCTCTAAAAAATTCTTCTAACTTACTAATAATTAGTGGTCTGGTCTTAGAAGTCGTTGAAAAACCAGCAACCATATTCCTTTCTTGTCTGTTGATTCTATTGTTCATTTGGTGTTGAACATCAACATATTGTAAGTCTTTACTTGTATAAAATAGATTAGGATAATCCCTATCTATTACTTGTTGGATTGTCGCCCAACCAATATTATTGTTCTCTATAATAAGTATCGCATCATTATATTCTGTTGATATAGAAACCAACATATTTCCAAAATCTTTGGTATTTATTCTACCTTTGTATTCTGCGACTTGTGTTAGAGTTTCCAACTCAATAACGTGAAAAGCAGAATAGTCTGTTCCGTCTCCTCTACTAACATCTGCACATACAATATAATTTTTTGCATAATTTGCTGGTTCCCAAATCCAACAATTATTATCAATACCTCGTTTTTCTAATGGGTCATTACAAGAATTCTTTCTTAATTTTTCCAACAATACTGGGTCAATCACACCTGTACCAGATGTTAAGAAGTCACAATCACACTCTTGGGCTGCAGAACTTGGACCCAGTAAAGTATCTTGTTCTTTTCTCCAACTTTCCTCTCTATCTGGGTGTACGGTCCAATGTAATTTTATTGGATTAAACATACCACGACCCTCTTCAGCTTCAACCCAAGTTTTATGGAACCAATTACCCACACCATTAGGTGTAGATAATGCGATACATTGACCACCAGTCGTTAAGGTAGATTGTGCCGCTGTCCAAATTGAATCAATTCTATCGATGAATGCCGCTTCGTCCAATATCAATAATGATAATGCTTCTGAACGGGCTGCTTCTGGACCAGATGATACCGCTTTAATCTGGGAACCATTACGATATCTCAGATTTAATTTGTTATCCTCAACACATCTTTGTTTCAACCAACTCGGTAAGTTTGCGTGCATAACACGAACTTTAGTTACCAAGTTTTTTGCTACTTCTTGTTTGGTTGCAATTACCAAAACATTTTTGTCTTGGTGAAATGTCATTAACCACAAACTATATCCGGCTGTCAATGTAGAAATACCCAACTGACGAGCTTTCAGGATTATGTTCATACGATGTTCTTGGAACTCACTTATAGACTTTTCTTGAAAGTCGTATAAATCAAAAGGAATCTTTCCTTGTATCGGATGTTGTATCATACAATACTTTTTCATAAAATATGCAGAATCTTTTGCACACTTTATATACTCTTGTTTGATTACTTCTTTTAGTTGCTCTGCCATTAGTCTACTATTTGACCTGCTAATTTAACTGATGTAGCAGTCAAAGCTACTCCAAATGTAAAGTATATCCACTTGTTTTCATACCATTTAGGTTGAACGAGTTTTACTTTTTGTTCAAGTAGTTTTGTAGTGTCTTTTAGTAGATTAATTTGGTTAGTTTTATTCGCAATCAACATAGAATCTATGACTGAATTTTCCTCAAAAAGTTTCAATTGTGATTCCAAATCCTCAACCAAAGATACATTTAAACTATCTTTTAGTTCTAATGTTTTGATTTCGTTTGTGAATGCTAAAACTTCTTCCTCCGTAAAGGTATAGGTTTTTGGTTCAATCACATCTTGACTGAATAAACTCCCGATTAGTAATATGTAAATTAAATATCTCATATATATAAGTATCTAACTTATTTACTAAACTTCTTTAAAAATTTAACTGCTTCATCGGCATTGTCTTCTTTTACCGCTTCACCAGCTTTTTCAATCTGTTTTTTAGTAGTAGTAACTTTTCTTTTTAATTTAGCTACTTCTTTTTTGTTAACTTTTTTCTTTGATTCAAGTTTTGTGACCTCTTTTTCAAGTTCTTTAACTTCTTGGTCTTTTACTTTAATCGCTTTATCTAATTCTTTGACTTCTTGTTTTTTATTACCACCAAAAAATAGATTTAGTATTGCATTAATGATTCCCATTATTGTGCTCCTGTTAGTTGTTGTTCTGCTTTTTCTACGATTTCTCTTTTTTCTCGTATAAAATCTCTTGCTTCTTGAATTGTTTCTTCAAATTTTTCTTCTGCCATTTCCCATTTATCTTCTTCTAACATTGGTGTATTTACACCAACATTATTATACCAAGTTTTTTTACCACCTGTTTTTTCAAAGTCTGTTAAACTTTGTTCTAAATCCTTTAATTGTGATTTTTGATTTTCTAACATTTTTCTTTCTGCCCAATCATCAAACTCACCTTTCATTCTTAGTTTGTTTTCAAATTCTACTTGACAATCAAAACAATGACCCATCATTCTCCAAAACTTATCATCAAGTTTTTTCTTCATTGCTTTTTTACATTCTGGACAAAACCAAGGCATTCTAACTTCTGCCATAATATCAGTCAATTCTGATTTTCTTGTTTTACCACCAAGGTCCTCTGGTTTCTTACCTTGATATCCAACTTGAACATAATCCTTTTCTACTGGTTTACCTTCAAGAATATTTTGTAACGCTTTATTCTGTCTTTCTGCTTCTTTTGACCTGTTTGCCATTATAACTCCTTAAAATTTTAAACTACCTAATATTTGATTGATTGGTGCAAATGCTCCTGTGAATTTGTATATGTTTCCTTTGTATTTGAAAACCAACCCTTCACTTGGAACGATTGCACTTGAACCCCCGATAGCTTCTAATTTCTCTATTTGTATTTTTAATTTATTTAATTTTTGTACATTGTCTGGTTTTTGTAAATCTTTTAATGCACTATCTACATCTTTCTTAATTTTTTGAACTGCTGCGTCCGGTGATACTGCTAAGAAACCTGACATATTCTTTAATATTTCTGCTCCGACTTGAAAGAATAATATTTCAAATGGTTTTATATTGTCTTTAAACATTTTGTTGTGGTCAAGTTTGTCAGTCTTTAATACCCAGTCAATAAATTTTGGACTATCTTTAAAGTCTTTTTTAATGTCTCCAATTTTATATGATTTATCAAAGAATGCCCAACGATTAGTTAAGTTCACCAATTGATTGTCTTCTAACTTTACATTAAATTGTTTTGATGCGTTAAAAATATATTCTTGCCAAAAAGATTGATGATACATACCTAATGTGTCAGTATCTTTTAATCCATATTGACTTTGTAATTTATTTAACTTATTTAAAAATGTAGATTTCTTCTTACCAAAGTCCTGAACTTTACTCATCTTTAAGAAATTAGGTTTACTAATTTTAAATGTTTTTTGTATATTTTGATTTACTTGTCTTATCATACCTTGTAATGTACGAGCAGATTCTTTTGAGTATCCTTTTGCTCTACCACTTTTATCATATTCGGTAGTTCCGTGGAATACTATTTCTGCTACATCGTAGTCTATTATATTACTTGTTTGTGGATATATAACCTCTAAATTCATCCATTTGGTTCCATTACCAAAAATCTTTTTCTTTTGTGAGTCTGATAAAGAACCTATTGATTTTTCTAAATCTCTCATCGCACCTACAAATGCTTTTTTAATATTTCCTCTACCACTAAACATATTAGCGATACCTGCGGTTGTTGGTGCAGTTTTACCACCATTTTTCAGGTGTCCTTTGTTTCGGGCTGCTTTTAACTTTCCGTCTACCCAACTTATCATTAGGTTTTGTCCGTCAAGTTTTTCAGAAACCTTATCTTCACGATTTAGCTTTCCTTCTAACCCTATAATAATTATGTTCTTCAAGTCTGAAAACGTCAAATTATTATCATCAAATGGATGATTCATATGTCCATATGCCCCACCTTCTATTAATAAGTTGACTTCTTGCTCAAATTCTTCCTGAATCTTCTTAATGTGTGTAACACCCTTTTCAACATCCTTTTTACCAATAGTTGGTGAATCTTTCCAACCTTTCCAATTCTTAAATTTCTTTTCACCGAAGAACTTAACTATTTCCCAACCCAATGAATCTAAATTCTTTTTCATTTTCTTTTTATATTTTGGAAATGGATTAGCAACACTATCTGTATTTTTTCTATCTTGGTTAATTGTTTTACCATATGTTACCGTTTTTGCTCTATCTTTTTCATAATCATCTGCCATAATGGTAAACATCATATCTTCGGTATCGTTGATTGGAAAACCTATAACTTCCCAACCTAATATTTCTGCGTGTTCCGGTGATATTCTGAAGTAGTCATCTAGTGAACCAAAGAAATCATACATACCTTCATCTGACATATCACTTGCATTTACACTACTACCGAAACCACTAACTTCTTTTATAATTTTTTTTACATTTGGTTGTTGATAGAATTCAAATAGTTTTTTAAACTTGTTAGTCATCATAGTGTAAACACCTTTGTCAAAGTATCCAAATGTTTTTTTAAATATTTGTTCTCTTTTTTTGTCGTCAAACTTTGGACTACCCAATAGATTTCTGATTTCTGTTCCACTTGATATACCACTAACTTTTACCGTTGGTGCCGTATAAATGTATCCGTGTTCTTCAAATCCTTTTAAATTGTTGGCATTTGATTTTAAGTCTTGATAATAAGTTAAACCACCTGATTTTTTCTTTCCACCTTTTAATCTACCGGCGTCTTTTGCTCCAAACACATAAACTACTGCGGTTGTGTCTTTGTTAAATTTTTTCAATAAGTTATTCGCAACATAAGGAACCTTTTCTTTAATGATACGATTCTTTGGTATTCCCATTTTAACCATATGACGAACCTTTTCATTAAAATTCATTGGGTGTCTTGGTGGAGCTTTAATATCTGATGTTGTTATGTAAACTTCACCAAACTTACTTTTTAATGCTTCAAATACTTTTTTATGGTGTGGACCAAATGGTTGAAATCTACCTGGATAAATTGCTACTACTTTTTTAGCTCTTGTATCAACTGAAATTTCATTGACTTTTTTACTCGTATCGGTTTTCATAAATGGGCCACGAGAAATAGTTCTAAATTTAACTTTTAAATCTTGTCCAAATAATTTTTTTGGATTTAATATTCTTAAAGTAACGAGTTCTGTTTTATTATCTATTTTTTTCGCTTCAAAATCTATTTCTTTATATTTTTTACCTTTGTAAGTAAGATTAAATCCTGTAATATTTTTGTGTAGTTTTCCACGAACTACTGCTTGTTTTGCTCTTTCATCAATTTTTTTATATCCGGACATTCTATCGGTTTTGTTTTTCTTGACTGCTTTACGACTTGGTGAAGGAACATCTCCTGCTCCCAATCCAAAGAAAGATTCATTAATAATACCACCTCGTTCATTATACCATTTTCTAAATTTTCCTGGTGTTCCTACGGTAACTTGACCTGTTGCAATTTTTTCAGCTGCTTTTTTAATGTTTGGTAAAGCACTTCTCTTTAATAAAAATACATCTTTAACTTTAATTTGATTGACGAGTATTTCGTTCCACCCGTGTTCTGATGGTTTATCTTTTTGACTTAATATATGTCGTTTGATTTGTGGTTTGTATTTATCAATAATTTTATAACACATATCAATATATTTTTTAATCCAATCTCTTTTGATAGGACCCATTATTTTTTTCAATTCCTTTTCTTTACCTTCATAACCTCCTTGATAATCGCCGTAATAATCATTCTTATCCATCCACTTCTGTTCTTCTTCTCTTTCTATTTTATACCAAGAGCTTCTATCCATTTTATTTTTTTCAATGGCTGATTTTAATTCTTTATACATTTTACCACCAGCAACTTTACCTGCTAAATCTTGAATCGCAATCCACCTACGACCTGTGTTATCGGGCATTGATTGCATATCTCTTGTGCTTGCAACTAATAAAGTTCCTTCTATTTGATAAATGATACCACCACCTGATTGTATACCTTTTCCTTTTGCAAGTTTCTCACCTTTGTCTACTGATGTAAATGTGGATAGTGTTCCTTTTTTTCCAACAATTCTTGAAACTTGTTTTATATCTCTTTCATATTCTGCATTACCAACGTGAAATACACTTACTTTTTCTTTACCCAATATACTTTGTATTTTTTTAGTAGACAATGGAAGATAATTAGCATACCAACGACCAAATGTTGCGTCAAATGTTGATGTTCTATGAACCGAATGAAACTTTGGTTCTTTATCATCTTCTTTTAATTTGTAATGTGGATATTCATCATCAACACCTTTTCTATCTGAATCTGGTTCTGCTGATGGTTTGTTTGTGGTTTTTGTCGGTAATAACTTTTTGTCGTTTTTGACTAATCTGAATTTGAGTGCAGGTCTTCCATTGATTAATAAATCACCTTTCTCATTATAGTCAATAGACTTAACTTTCACTCGTTTGTTTTTAAACCTACCCATCAATACATCATCACCAACTTTGATTGGTAATTCTACTTCATTGAGAAAAGGTTTAACTAACCATTCTGTTAATTTATTTTTCATTTTCTTTTGTAGATTGTTATTCTTCGTTTCCATACTGATGTTTTTAATTCGTCTTGAACATCTTTTATAGCTTTTAGTTTATATAATAGTGTATCGTTCTTTACTAACATACCATATACATTATCAACATCCATTTCAGAACCACCTTTTAATCTCTTTGATAAGTCTAATAATTGAGATGAAACACTCTTTTTTAGTATGTCTAAACTATATGAACCCAAACCACTTACTACAACGGTAGGATTTTTAGGGTCAAACTTACCCTCTTTCATTTCTTTTTTCCAATTGTAAATATAACCATCATCTTTTGATGATACTTGAATTTTTACATCTTCTTTTAGTAAGTTTTTTAATTTTACCATTTGCGACAAGACCAGTAACGAGCTTTGTGTCTTGGGCCGGGATTATCACAATTGTGTCTTGCTCTAAATGATTTACGAGCCTGTGGATTAGATTTTCTGATTTTCATCGTTCCACCTTTAGCATCTCCACCTTGTCCGAAGTTTACTTTAACGACATTACCTTTTGGATTCTTTACATAAACTTTGAACTTTTTAGCATCACCTTGCATAATTTTACCAAGTTTAACTTTTCTTCCTTGATATTCTGCTTCATTGATATCTTCTTTTTTAAAATTAAATGAATATCCACCGGCTTCACCTGTATTGGATTCGTAATAAAGTTCGTTTTCACCTAACCAAACATTAGTTTGAACACCCTCTTTCTTTACACAATTAGGATATGTTTTACCGAACATTTTCTTCATACCCTTTTGCTCATACCCTTTCCAACACTTTTCATCAAGACTCCAAACCTTAAACTCATTCACATTTTCTTTTTTAGATTTGTTACCCCAATTCTTTGCACCAACTTTTCTACATTTTACCAATGCACCACTAGCGTAAGCAGAAGGCCATACATCGTAACGAGCTTTTACTTTACGATAACAAGCGTCTTTTTCTCCTGCAGCTTCATCAAATTGAGCTTCTGTAATTGATTTACCTACTAATTCTTCTAACTTCATTACCTTCTCCTACTTCTTAGGTTTCGTGGATACTCTGATTGGAGCTTTTCCTTGTCCTGCAGATTTCTTACCACCTCTGTTTGCTTTATTTTGTGCTGCTCTCTTTCTTCGAGTTGCACTTTCCTTATCTTTTTTACTCATACCTGCGGCTTTAGATTTCGGAACACATTTAGCATATCCTCTCTTATCACCACTCGTACCGCAAGGTGGATGTCCACCGCCTTTTTTCTTTTTACCGATGTTCACCCATTTGTCACTAAACCATTTTTTTAGGTCTTCGTTAGTGATTGAACCACAATTAATACAACGACTATCGTCAATCAATTCTGTGATTGCTTCTCTTATTATTTGTCCTACTTGACTCATTATTTTATCAGTTGAACTACTGTACCACCACCATTAACAACTTTTTTCAAAGCGATGTTATATACTTGACCAGTTACTAAACCTGCTGTTAAATCATCTCCACCGTCTGCTGGTGTCAATGCGTAACTAGTTCCTGCTTCAACTAAAAATGCTGTATTTTTAAATGAACCTGTTGGTTCGTATGTTGTTGATGCCGCTACTTCATATGTTTTATGAAAGGAACTTGGTCTTGGGTTTTTCTTTGTTCTACTAACGAAAGAACCATTTCCCGGATTACTTGCGAAGTTTGCCATTTAATTTCTCCTAAATTGATATTGCTCGTTTATACCAACCATACAAGAATCTTTCTTGTTCTGGTTTTTTATTTACTAAATCATAATAATGTTTCAATCTATAACAACGAACTCTTTCTATTGTAGGTTTGTATGTATTGATTGCTGCTTGTGTTCCTGGTCCAAATCCTCCGTCAACGGCGATATCGGCTCCTTTTGCATTACATGCTCTTTGTAAAATTCTTACTGCTGTTCCATACCCTTGATTAACACACATATCAAAATGTATATGTCTTAAATGTTCTGGCAATTTCTCAGCTTTATATCTGTCCCAATAATCTTTCTTGTAGATTTCTTTTGCTTCTTCTTTTGTAAGATTTTTGATATCTACATCTGGGTAAAATCTTTTTGCTATACCGAAGTTTGTTTCTCCACCTAAATCTTTTGGGTCGTGAACATATCCACCTTCGTGGTGTAGTGTTACTTCTATTATTTCATCAAATGATATTAACATTATTTTCCCCTTAATATTTTTTGTTTACTAATCCAACTTAATGCTTTTTTACTTTTAATTGGTGCTTTTATAAATTTACTTAATCCTTGTTTCACCAACATCTTAAATCTTTTCTTTGCTTGTGCTTCTGTTTTATATTCGTTATTATCAACAATCATAAAGTTACTTGAACCAAACAATCCTTGAAATGCACCAATATTTCTATTCACCTCTCTGTGTGATTGTGAAACTATACTCGGTGGAAGAACTCTATCTCGGTTTTCATTTCTTTCAAGTGCCACTTCTAATGTAGTGCTGACAAAAATCATATATGTTTGGTATCCAATTTCTTCTAATTCTGCCTTTTCTCTTGATATTTTTTGAAAATCATCACCAGTTCCATCGATAATCATACCAAGTCTTCCGTTTTGATATAATCTTCTTCTTTCTGCGGTTAGGTCTTTCGCAAAATTTCTTAATCCACTTGATTGTGGTCCGTCACCTGTAAGATTTTTAAATACTTCATCTGGTAATGAATCTAAGTCAGTACCGAATCCAAACTTATTCAATAAATACTTAAGTTCTTTATCACTATTAACCATTTTTAAACCCGTTTGAGATACATTTACCTTATCGGGTATTCCAAATAATCCTTTTGCTATGTAGGTTTTACCTGAACCTGGTCCACCTGCTAAGAATACTGCTTTGAATATACCTGGGTCTTTAAATCCCTCAACTAATTCTACACGAAGTGTTTTCTTTATCCACTTCTTGTATTTTTCCATTTCGGATAATTTAAAGAAACCTTTGTATCCACCAAGTTCTTCAGAACCTTTTGATTGTCCTGTTATACTGGATTCAAATAGTAAGTTTTTTAATTTAATCATTTATGTCCTTAATTTATATAAATCTATACAACTATAAATATAAAGTTTGGAAGTTTTATTTATAAATGAACGGGTCTCGTTTCTTTAATGCTTCAAGTTTTTTCTTTAATTTTCTTTTATTCTTCCAGTCTTGGAATTTTTGTTTTATTTTTTTAAACATCATAGTTCTCCTTAATGTATTTGTGTAATTCGTTCCCCCACTCTATGTGGGATTTATCTGTTGGGTGTATCGTATTGTAGTAATTACCATTATCACCCCAATTTGTATTAAATTTTTTATCTATAAAATTACGGAAGTGTGGCTTTAAATCATTATTGTATATTTTATCAAAGTTTATAAATTTATACAATGGTTTATTTTTCAAGTCATTCTCTATATATTGGTCAAATGCACTAAATATCAAATAATCAATACCTTTCATAGATAAATAGTTCTGTAAATTGATTAACTGCAATAAATTATGTTGAATTAATTCATCAGTTGCGGTCTTTGTTTCATCTACTCTACAAGGTTTGTACTTTATCTCCTTATGTTTTTCTATCATCATATCATACCTAACCAAACTTGTTAATCCAATAACAACAAATATATCCTTTTTACCCAATGATTCTAAATATTCAATAGAATTTATCGTAGTTCTTACTATTCTTTGATTACTTGCCCCTAACCTACCACAATTCCAAGTTTCCACCCCAAGTTTTTCACCTAATACTTTTGGCCACACATCACTATCATAAAATTTATATGTGATTCTATCATTACAAGGTATGGTGGGTTCACCGAAATTAGGTATTATATTATACCAGTCTAAGTTTGGTTTTGCTTCCCAATTCAAGTCTTGTGCTGGTGAGTCACCTTGTGTCCAACTATCTCCATTACAAAGTAGTATCATTCAAATCTTCCTCGATAATACTCGTGATTAAATCTTTGTTCTTCATTAAATCCATTTAGAGTTAAATACTGACCTTCTTTTGTATAATTACTAAATGTTTTTAACTCTTGTAATTCTTTCGGTGTGACTGAAACTTTACCATCTCGTGTTTCTTCTTTATCCAATATAGTAAAGTGTCTTTCCAACATATCAATACCTTGAAAGATTGCCTGTTTACTTGATAATAGATTATCTGAATGGTCACTAAATCCAACTTTGTCGTGTAGTGTTTTCAAATGTTCTATTGATTGTAAATTCAATTTCTCAAATGGTGTCGGATATAAACAAACACAATGTAATATTGTGAAGTCAACTCCTTGTAAATTCTCAATACACTTTTTGATATCGTGTAAATGTAAACTTGATGTAGAAAATACTAAGTGTTTAAAATTAAACTTATCTAATTTTAGTCCGTAATCAAATTCTCTCATAGAATATCCACTCAACTTTAAGTAATCATACCCTAAACTATTATAATAATCATAATGATTAGGACTAAATATTGTTGTCATTGGTGTAACATTGTTAGCTTTTGCTGTGTGTATAAATTCCAATTCATCATCTATACTTAATTCTAATGATGATAATCTTTTATATTCATCTGAATACTTTCTAAAAGATTCATACTCATCTCGTTTAGTAAGTGAATTAGCTTTAATGGATTGAATCTTTACTATGTCTGCTCCACTCTCGGCAGACTTGACCACCATATCTTTTAATGTATTAATATCACCATTGTGATTCTGACATAATTCAGCTATTAGTTTCATAATTTTATATCTCCAATGTCTGTTTTATAGTTACAAGAAAAAAAACTTGGTGGACGTTCAGGATTCTTCCTGTAAAAATCTCTTGTCCCTGCTCTACCATCTATAAAATATGAAACTTCATAACCTAAATGATTAACAATATCCAGTAAATTAAATGTTGTTTGGGGGTTATTTGAGTGATACTCGGACCTAAGATTTGGTCCATCGATAATAACAAAATCAACACCTTGAATATCTTCCATTGTGTGAACATATCTAACACCATTAACATTGTTATATTTATCCTCTACAATGTCAATTAACTTTATATTGTTGTGTTCATTCCAACCATTTTCTATGGATTGATTATACCAATATTCATCACTTTCGTAACCAATAACTTTACCACCATAATCTAAGTAATTGACAAGTTCTGTAATCATAAGTGTGCTTTGTCCACCACCATATTCCACAATAAACTTTGGTTGATGTTCTACAATGTAATTAAGTGCACTAAGGTATTTTCCTGTATCAACATACATAGTTTTTATCCACTTGTATTCTGTTGTTTCTATTGTTTCTAAAAAATTATTTAATGTTTTCATATTTCTCCAATACTCGTTTGTATGTTTTTTCTTGTGCTTCTATTGATGTTCCTGCTATGTGTGGTGTGACAATTACATTTTCTACCCCGTCAAATGTAGATTGTTTTCCATTGTATTCTGATTGTAAAACATCAGTAGCGTATCCTTTTATTCTACCGACTGATAGTAGATGTTTTATATCTTGTTCGTTTACCACTTCACCTCTCGCTGTGTTTATCAAATAAATATTTCTTTTAAAATGACTTAAAAATTCATTGTCAATTAAATTTTTTGTTGTTGGATTTAAATCTATATGAATAGAAACTATATCACTCTCTATGTAAAGTAAGTTTATATCATCATATTCGTCCACACAAATAACATCTTTAAATAATGGTTTACATAATTGTTCTACCATTTTACCAAGTCTTCCATGCCCAATGATACCTAATGTTTTATCGTGTAGTTCGTGTTTTCCTCTAACTATTGATAATATTAAGTATAGAGTATGTTCTG
>Ga0208157_1000460_pt1 | contig 22293 bp, 21 predicted proteins | sample 5_EtaG_FD_184077 | JGI IMG/M metagenome (GOLD analysis project Ga0208157, IMG submission 184077) | Marine viral communities from the Subarctic Pacific Ocean - 5_ETSP_OMZ_AT15132 metaG (SPAdes) (version 2) | ecosystem: Environmental > Aquatic > Marine > Oceanic | place: Pacific Ocean | collected...
AGCGATAGTGGAATTGAGCTGCCGCTGCCACCGCATGTGAACAGTTTGTGCGAGGGAAATATCGGTCACAACCCTTACTGTTACTCATAGTCTCAAAATGGTCGCGGTAGATTCATTGACAGCTCGGACCTAGGCCTGCAAACTCGATCTGCACATCACCAATGCAGATCAAAAATGGCTACCTGGCAATCACCAACTGTCTATACGCCGCCGATGTTTGCGTCGTATCCTCACCTTGCGGAACCTGTTGGAGGGACCGGGGAGCGCGACTGCGAGCCTGATAAGAAAAATTGGCGGCTCGTCGTCATCGGTGATCAGGGCGACGATCAGGTTCAGGCGCTTTTCAGCCAGATCAAGGGCTTTATGAAAGAAGCTCACGGCCCTGACGTTGGCCCTGGCAAGAACGCCAAGCCAAAGATTGGCAGGAATGGGATGCCGATGCGTCCTGAAATGAAAGAGAACGACAACGGCGAGTTAGTGCAGACCGGTCGTTTCACGATGAATGTGAAAAGAGCGCTGATCCATGGAGGCAGCAAGAAAGAGCAGGGCGGCCCGTTGATCGTCGATTCACAGGGCAGTCCATGGGACAGGTCGATTTTGATTGGCAACGGTTCGGTCGTCAGGGTGAAGCTGCACTTCTGGGCATGGGATCGAACAAGAGAAAGAGAAGGCGTTGGCCTGTCTGCTGAGCTGCACGCTGTTCAGGTGATTGAGCACGTTCCTTATGAAGGCGGCGGCGCTCCTGTTTCCGCTGACGGTTTTGGCGTTGTCGAAGGTGGTGCAATTGCACCGAAGGTTGAACAGGACGATTTCCAGAACCTGCCGCAGGATGACTTCAGCCAAAAGCTGAGACAGGCAGCAGAAGAAACCGAAGCGGCCAGTGCTGGTTACACCGACGACGAGTCGTTCTGATGCCGGCGATGGTGCACCAGCGGTTCATGCTGCATGTTCCACTGATGTCAAAGGCCCGTCCGCGGGCTTTCAGCGGGCAGAAAACTCCCTACATGCCTGCGACATATAAGAAGTGGAAGTCACTGGTTCGTGCCCAGCTGGCCGAGTGGTGGACCGATCCGCCGCTGCAGAAGATCGAAGTCGTCACGTTCAAATTCTTTGGCCCAGCCAGGGGCGATCTCGACAATTTGATGGGTGCTGTTCTCGACTGCGGCAACAAATTGATTTGGGAGGACGATCGTGTCTCGATCATTTCGAAGCTGCAGGGCGAGCACGAAAAGGCCAAAACCAACGAACAAAAAATTGAAATCAGACTCTGGTATCTCCCATGAACTGTCCCCATTGCGGACACGAAAAGAGTCGTGTCCTTGAAACAAGAGGTGATCGCAGGGTCCGCCAATGCGGCAAATGCCTGAAGGATTACTCGACTCAAGAGTGTCTGGCTGCCTACGCGGGCAAGAAAGCCGGTTGGATCCACCAGGCACCAGAAGCCGAGGAGGCGCCACCAGCGCCAAAAAAGAAGCGGGTTCAGAAGTACCACCCAGCAGTAGCAATTGGTTCAATGGCTCAGGAGAACCCTGAGCTCACCCAGCTGTTGCTGACGTGGTGGAACGAGGCTCGCTGGTCAAAACATCCCGGAGCTGCATGGACCCAGACCGCCTGGGAATCCACTGTTCGCAGGGTTTTGGCCATGGAGCCTGGCAAGGCCATGAAGCTGGCGGCCCGTGGCGTTGAAACCGGCTGGCAGACCCTTCAGGAGAAATACCTAGAGGGTGAAGCCAGCACGGATGACGGCACCGTGACGCCCACAAATCCCGCAATGCGTGCAGCGCTCGAAGCATGGAACTGACGCCTGAGACGTTCCTGGCTGGTATCCAGATGATCCAGCAGCAACTGCGCATTAAGCGAGACGATCACTGGTCAACAGCGGTCTGCAAGCTCAAATACGCCAGTTTTCGCAGTGAGTTTCCTGAGGTCAACGATCCTCAGTTCTTCTGGGCCTGCGAGCAGTGGATCCAGCAATTCTCTGCCAAGGAGTTCGCCACGATGCCGACGTGGCGTGAGCTGATGGTGCCGCTTTACGCCTGCGAAAACGGCCAGGCCAATCGGTCCTGGGGGTTCAAGCGTGAGCTGCCGGCATCAGTTGCGCCGACAGAACAGCAGAAAGCATTGCTGCCAGCAGAGGTCAAATCCATTGCCGGTGCTGCCGATCCTCATAACGCTGCGGCGTATCAGGTGGTGATCACTCCACGGATCAAGGAACAGCATTTGCTACCCGAGATCCCGATGAGCAGAGATGAGCTGACCCCAGAGCAATGGGCGGCGTATCTCCGCGAACTCGAAAAGGAGATCAATGGATTCTCTGATTGACCCGAGGTCTCTCCAGGGAATTCTTGAGAGAGGCCTGATCACCGGCAAGTGGTCAATTGCGCAATTCAACCGCACTGACTATTGGCACGAAATTAAACCCAAAAAAACCAAACAACACATTCTTCCGAGCAGTGAATTCCTTCAAACCAACCCACAATTCCTTGACCAGAATTTCAGGGATTTATCCGCATACAAGAGAGCAAACCATCGCCGCGTTGTCTAAGTTCAAAAAGAAAGGCCCAGTTGATATCGACATCAGCACGATTGAGGCCTACATCCACTATGCCAGTGATGAATATGACAAGGCCTTCAGAGAAGACAATTCCTACAACCAGGCCTGGTGGGACGGGGCTTTGGCCATGGCACGCTGGATTCAGGAGGCTGACGGACAGTGAACTATCTTCTCTATGACACAGGATTTTTCGCTTATCGTTTTGCTGCCGGGAACAGCGAAGATTTTGATTTTGGCAACGGTTGGTTTATCCATGGCTGCAATCATGACAATGCGCTCAATGACTACATCTGCCACACGCAGGAATTGCTCGAAGCGTTCCCTGGATACTCTATTTTTCTCGTCAAAGGAGACAAGAGAACATTCAGGCATGATCTCTGGCCGGACTACAAGAAAAACAGAAGAGATCGCCGAGCTCCTGCGGGTTATGCGATCTTCCTTGAGAGTCTGATCGAGTATTCAAAACGGCAAGGCTGGCTATGCGGTCATTTCCATAACGTCGAAGACGACGACGTTTTGGGAATCTGCAGCAGCGACAACACCGTGATCGTTTCAGGTGACAAGGATCTGCTCACTATTCCCGGCAGGCACTATCGCGACGGCGAGGTTGTCACTGTCACTGAGGCTCAGGCCGACGCGCAGTTTTTTAAGCAAGCGTTGATGGGGGATGCCACTGATGGCTTTCCCGGCTGCAAAGGAATTGGCGAGAACAACAAGATTTTTCGCAGCAAGGAATGGGTCACGGCAGAGACACCCGCTGAGTATTGGGTGCAGGTTCGTTATCAATACGAGAAAGCAGGATTCGATGAGCTTCATGCCATCACGATGGCCAGATTGGCCCGGATCCTGAGGCCAGGTGAATACGACCTGAACGCAGGTACTCCTCACCTATGGGAACCACCGGTAACCTGAGATCATCTCTATCTATGTATGAGCGATTACTTCCCGCCAATTGATGAGCGATTGGTGGCTGCACTAGCGGCAAAGTTCCCTAGTCAGTCTCCATCGCTTGATACACCAGAGCGTCAGGTCTGGTTTGATGCGGGTGCTGCTCATGTTGTTGAGTGGCTCACTCTCAGACTGGAAGAGCAGAATGAGATGAACTTGGAGGGCATCTAAATGTGTTTTGGCGGCGGTGGGGGAGGCGGCACCATCAACATGCCTGACACCGGTGCATATGACCGGATGTTGGATCGTCAGATTGCTGCGATGGAATCAGAGCGGGATGGCGTTGTCCAGCTAAAGCAGGCTGAATTGCAGACAGCTCAGCAGGCGCAGCAGCAAGCGTTGACGCAGCTGAACGATTACAGGACAGACAGGGCTGAGGAATTTGCCTCTGTGGAGGCTGAAGCTCGCCGTCTGATGAACATTGTCGGTGCGCCTCCCCCGGAGGAGTCCGCCAAGGCGCCAGTCGTTGGCGACAGTCGCCGTTCTTCCAGCAGGAAGAGGGGCAAGCGTGGGCTACGGATTGGCCGTAGCAGCGCAAGTTCTTCCGGTTATGGCACCGGTCTCAACATCACCTGAGGTTCACCATGTGTTTCGGAGCACCAGCAGCACCTGAAATTGTTTATTCAGGTCCAAGCCAAGAGGACATTGATCGCAACACTGCATCGCTCAACGAGTATGAGCAGAAGGTGGCGGATCAGCAGGCCAACTTCTCTGCGCAGTTGGCACAGCAAATCACTGCAGCAGAAGAGGAGACGGCACGGATCCAGGCCAGATATGACGAGGAGCTGGCTGCCGCTGCCGCAGATGCTGATGCTGCCGGGTCAATGGAGAACAACAACGTCTATGCCGTCACGGCAGCGCAAACACCGGTGAGTGGGGCCGAGACGACAACGGCAATCAAGAAAAAGAAAAAGCCCAATAGCTCACTGAAGATTGCCATCGGTGGCACGCAAAACCAGGCCGGTTCCGGCCTCAACATTGGAGTTTGATCATGTGCACTGGTGATGGCGGCCAAGCTGCTGCAGAACGCGAGCAACGACGCCAGGAAGAGCTGGCAAGGTCACGTCAAAACGAGCTGAATCGTATTGCTGCAGAACGTCAGGCGATTACTGCAAGCCAGCAGGCAAGACGTGATGAGCTGTTAGCTACTGCCTCTGCGCAGGAGGCTGCGGCTAAGGCCGAGTCTGAACAGGCGTTGGCTGAGTTTGAGGGTGAGCGAGCTGTACTCAAGCAGCAGGCTGAAGCAAAGACTCGCGCAGGTCAGGCAGCTGGCCAATCGCTGCGAGTGCTTGCAATGAATCAAGGCAGGCAGCAAGGCAGGTCGGCAACGATCAGCAAGCGTCGTAACCCTCGCCGTGGTGCTCGTCAAACCACAGCATCGCTGCGTCTTGGTTCAACCGCGAGCCGCGGCGGCTCAGGATCCAACCTCTCTATCTGACCATGAAGAGCGCTCAATCGATTTACGACTCCCTCCAATCTGAGAGGAATTACTGGCTCGATCGAGCGCGGCGGTCAGCAAGTCTGACGATCCCGTATCTAATCCCGATCTCCAACACTCCAACGATGGAGAACGTGGATGCGTTTCGGCTGCCATGGAACGGGATCGGGCAGAGAGGAACCAACAGCCTCTGCGCGAAGCTGTTGATGGCAATTCTTCCGCCGACTGAGGCGTTTTTCCGTTTCACCTTGGATCCGGTGGAGATGGAGAAGCAGGAACTTCAGATGGCAGAAGCCGGCATGGCGCCGGAAGAGATTGCATCAGCCAAGTCTGAAATTGAGCTGTCGCTGAACAAGCTGGAGCTGTCGATTCTGCGCAGCATTGAAACCAGTAATGACCGGGTGATGGTGCATGAAGCACTGATGCACCTTGTCGTCGGTGGCAACTGCCTGATGCACATCGCTGAGGATGGCTTGCGGGTCTATCCGCTCAATCAGTATGTGCTGTTGCGTGATCCGATCGGAGAGCCACTGGTTGCTGTCATCAAAGAAACGATGGCGATTGATCAGCTGCCGGCGAGCATTCGCAATGAGCTGAGTAAAGACAAGGATGAATATGGTCAGCTGCTGGACACGAATGATCCACTGCCGACCGGCGAGCCGAATAAAGCGGTTGATATTTACACCTGCGTGAAGTGGGAGGGTGAAAGCGTTGAGTGGTTCCAAGAGATCAATAAGCAGGAGATTGAAGGCACTAGGGGTTCATCTAAGAAATCAGTATCGCCGTGGTTGCCGCTCAGGATGGCCAGCTATCAGGCAAGCAGCTATGGGCCTGGCTATATCGAGTCAGCTGCTATCGCTGATTTACAAACAGCAGAAGCACTGTCGCAAGCTGTTGCTGAATGTGCACTGGTTAGCGCTCAGGTAAAGCATCTTGTGAAGCCAGCTGGTGTAACCAATGCCAAGAATTTGGCGGAGGCACCGAACGGCGCCTATTTGCCGGGAAATCCAGAGGATGTCTACACCGTCAGGACCGACAAGGGATCCGACGTTGGTGTTGCTTACACAGCATTGCAACGTATTGAGCAACGCTTGGCAGCGACATTCATGCTCTCTGAAATGCGTGACGCTGAGCGCGTTACTGCCGAAGAAGTCCGAATTAGTACACTCGCTACGGAGCAATCCCTCGGGAACGTGTATGCAATTCTGACCAGTGAATTTCAAGCCCCATACATCAGAAGGCGCCTTGATCTCTACATGAAGAAAGGCGGAATGCAGAAGCTGCCTGAGGGTCTTGTGCAGCCAATGGTCAGCGTCGGCTTGGCTGGTGTCGGTCGCGGCAATGATCTTGAAAAGACGGCTCGATTCATCAACATCCTCCAGCAATCAATAGGCCCTGAGGGTATGGCTCAATACCTGAATAACAGTGAGCTCATTAAGCGGTTGGCAAGTTCAATGGGTATAAGTCCGTTAGGCTTGGTGAAGTCAGAGCAGCAAATTGCAGCTGAAATGCAACAAGCTCAGCAGCAAGCAATGCAGCAACAACTGATGGCTAATCCTCAGGGAGTCGCAGCAGCTGCTCAGACCGTCCAAGAAATGAACACACCACCTGAAGAAAATGGCTGACCTGATTCCACAGCAAGCAATTCCCGTTGGTTTTGATCCACAGTTTGAAGGCGCAGAGGGGATGATTGCCCCTGGCCAGGAAGAGCTGGCCAAGCAGCTGATGGGCGAACCTGAGGAAGGGATTCCTGCTGTCCAGACAGATCCTGGTGAGGATTTGATTGGCGGCAAGTTCCGTTCACAGGATGACCTGCTGAAGGCGTATCAGGAGCTGGAGAAAAAGCAGAGCCAGGCGTCCGGTCCTAACTCTGCTGAGCCCTCGCAACCTCAGGCTTACACAGCTGAGCAGGCTGTCCAGGTCTACGGCGACGACATCGTGAATGCTGTCGGAGAGGCCGGACTAAACATGGCTGATTTGATGTGGCAGGCCGATAACGGCGGTGACATCAGCCAGCATTACGACGCACTGGCGGAAGCCGTTGGCGTTCCCCGTCAGGTTGTCGAGAACTACGTCTCCAAGGCTCAGGCAGGTGATGGCGAGCAAGTTGAATTAAGCGATGCCGATCAGACGGAGATCGTCAATGAGATTGGCGGGTGGGATGAGTTCAACCGGTTGAGCCAATGGGCTAAGGACGGCGGCGGCCTGACTCAGGCAGAGCTGGATGATTACAACGCTGTTGCCAATAGCGGCAATAAAGCTGCAGTGCGCTGGGCGTTGAAAGCGATCCAGGCCAAGAACGCAAAACCTGCAGCGTCAGAGCCAAAGTTGATTCGTGGTCAAGCACCAGCAGAAACGCAGCGCAGGTTTAACAGCAAGTCAGAGGTGCTGGAAGCCATGAACAAGCGGAACAGCAAAGGTCAACGCTTGTATGACGTTGACACCGCATATCAGCAGAAGTTTGCTGAGCTGATGAACAATTCAGACGTGTTTGGTTAAATTGATCGCAGGTGTTCTGCACATCTGCAACTGATCGGCCCCTGCGGGGATAACCGAGAGGATTGAGAAAGCTGCGTTACCTAACCGCAAACTTCAATCAATTCTTCCGTCATGGCTGACGCTGATCTCAAACGAGTAGGTCAAATTAAGGGCACCGGTGGCTCATGGGCCGCTGGTGCTACTGCTCAAGATGGCTTCAAAGCCCTGTTCCTCAAGCTGGGTTCTGCAGAGGTGCTGAGCGCCTTTGAGGAATACTGCTGCATGAAGGGCAAGGTGAAGGAAAGGAACATCCGTGGAGGCAAATCCATGGCGTTCCCCATCACCGGTAAGCAAGAGGCTGAATTGCGGCCCGCATTCGCGTAAGCGAACTGCGATAACAGGGTGAATTGTCTGGGACCCCTCCATCTTTGGGGAATCAGCAGCCAAGCCAGATCACAATCTGGAAGGTTCAACGACTAGATCCCGAGAGGAAACTCAGTAACGGATCCACGAGTGCCCTGCACCCAACCAGTTATTAACTAGGGGGTGAAGATATAGTCTGACCTTGCGGGATGGTAAACCGTAAGAACCGAAGGATAAAGAGCCTTCGGGATAACATTTGGCATACCACCAGCCCGGCACAGAAATCAACGGAGGAACCAACGATCCTTCCGCGATCAATGAGCGCGTTCTCAACCTTGATTCCCTGATGGTGGCAGACGCCGCGATCGCGGAAGTTGATGAGCTCATGGCTTATTGGCCAGCACGCCAAGAGATCACTCGTGAACTCGGTCGTGCATTGGCTTATGAGTATGACCGCAGAGCCTTGCGCATTGTTTATGCCGCTTCAGTAAACACAACTGAACCGCTGAACAAGACCATCAACACTGGCCGTATCGGTACTTCCGTCACCCTCGGAACCGACTACACCGGTGCTTCTGCAACTCGTCAAGAAAAGGGCGATGCGCTTGTGAACGCTATCTTCGATTGCAGAATCGAGATGGAAAAGAAGGACGTTCCTGTTGACTCAGGAATGTATGCAGTCTTCGGCCCTGAGGATTACTACGCCATCACCCAATCTTCCAGAGCTATCAATGCTGATTTCGCTGGTGGATATGGCGCAAACGGCACGATTGCAGATGGCAAGACCCTGCAAATTGCAGGCATTCCCATCCTGCGTTCAAACCACGTCACTCAAGCTGACTACTCGCTAGTCGCCGGGGACAATAATTCCGAATACGCACAAGACCTGAGCAAGTGCAAAGGACTTGTGTTCCACGGTGATTGCATGGGTGTCCTGTCACTGCTCTCCCCTGCACTGCAGGTGACCAGCGGCGACTGGAATGTTTCTCACCAGTCCACATTGCTTGTGGCTCGTCAGAGCATCGGCATGGGAGTTCTCCGTGCTGAGTGTGCTGCCAACATCAGCATCACCTGAACTACTCTCCAATTGGAGAAAGTGGATCTGCGGGTCAGCTACGGCTGGCCCCTTTTTTTGGCTCCCCTAACATGAGCACAGCACCTGTGCACATTAGAAATGGGTTCGTCCATGCAGTCAGCCACTCCGGGGCGCACGACGCTGCTGGATGCAACAAACGTCCTGTTGCGCAATATCGGTGAGATGCCGGTCAATTCGCTCGAAGACGAGCAGGTCCAAGACGCACGAATTGCTGAGCAGACCCTGCTTGAGTTTCACAAGGAAGGACAGACCCGTGGATGGTCGTGGAACCGTGAGGCCAAATACCCATTTGATCGTGATGCGACCACTGGCGAGGTTGATGTTCCAGCGTCAACGATGACCTGGCTGGTGGATCCGTATCACGACAATGGCCGTTACGTGCTGAGGGGCACCAGGGTCTACGACAAGAAAAACCGCACGTTCAAGATTGACGCCAACGATGCACCGATTGAGGCGGATGTGATCTGGCTGCTGTCGTGGGATGAATGCCCAGAGGCTTACAACCGATGGACAACGATCAGATCAGCGCGGGTGTTTTCGACCCGGATGCTGGGATCAGATTCCGTCACCAACTACACGGCAGTTGATGAGCAAGCGGCATTGACCGAGTTGATGCGATTGGAGATGGAACAGTCGCAGCCAAACTCGCTGACAGGCGGCCCATTCTCTGGCCCAATGCCGACTTACAGCGCTGAGCAGGGCCTGCGTCGTTCAATGTTTGGAGGCAGCTACGTTGGCTAATCTTGTCAGCTACACAATCCCTAGCCTAATTCAGGGTGTAAGCAATCAACCTGACGCACAAAGGGATCCCAGCCAGGCATCAATACAAATTAATGGTGTCAGTTCGATTGCTGAAGGGCTGAGGAAAAGAGATCAGACAAATGTGCTTGCCAGGGTCAGCTCGAATCCCTTTGGCGATGCTTTTGTCCATTCCATCTTAAGAGACACGACAGAGGAATACCTGTCGGTGATCACGAATAGTGGCATTCAGGTTTTTGATTTAGATGGAACAGAGATAACAGTTGAAGAAGATGGCAGTTCCTTCAATTATTTGAGTTCAGTCACTGACGCACGCAGGCAATTGCGAGCGGTGACAATTGCAGATTTCACGTTTATCTGCAATCTCAATACCAGCACGGCAATGAAGACGGACATTGCTCCTGCTAATGCCAGGCCAGAACCGCATGAATGCTTGATCTGGATTCGCGCCGCGAACTACGGCCAGACATACACCGTCAACGTCAATGGCAATCAAGTTCAGGTGACAACGCCTGTTGCGCCTGTTGTTACCAGTGGAAGCACGGTAACAGAAAACAGGATTAGTTCTGAGGATATTGCAGATGCAATTATCACAGGACTAGGCACTGCTGGCCTGACTGGTTACGACTTAGATCAGCAGGGTTCAGTGATCTGGATTCGTGGCGCAAACCCGATAACGGTTGAGGTTTCTGACGCTCGATCTAACGCAGACATTACTGCAATCTTGAATTCAGTACAGACATTTACTGAACTTCCGACGATTGCACCAATTGGCTATCAGGTCACAATTGAAGGTGATCCTGGCAATCAATTTGACACCTATTACGTTGAATTCCAACCGCGTGGTTCGGATGTCAAGAATCCATCAACTCCACCTGAGTTTGGTGAAGGTTCATGGCTAGAAACTGTTAGTCCTGGTGTTGAGTATCTGATCGATCCAGATACCATGCCGCACCTGCTTATTCGTAAAAGTAATGGTGAGTTCTGGTTCGGCCCCGCCAACGGTCAGGTCGTAGCCAACATTCCTAATAACGTGCCGTCCTGGGGCGAGCGCACCTGCGGCGATTTTGATACAGCCCCGGATCCCAGCTTCATTGGGAATCCAATCAATGACGTTTTTATCTACAAGAACCGACTTGGTTTCTTGGCTGACGAAAACATCATCCTTAGCCAGAACCGAGAATTTTTCAAATTCTTCCCTGACACGACCACGACAGTTCTGGATACAGATCCGATTGATCTGGTTGCCAGTAATAACAGGGTTTCGATCCTGCGATATGCCGTTCCTTATCAGGACGAACTGATCCTTTTCAGTGCGCAGTATCAGTTCAGGTTCAACGCGGCGGAAACTGTTTTGACGCCAAAAACGGCTCAGCTGACTGTGCTGACCCAATACGAGGTGGATGTGAACCTGCGGCCACAACAGGTGGGTGGCGGAATCATTTTTGCGCAGGAGAACGGCGAGTGGTCACAGATGCGCGAATTCAGCGTGAGGGGAGCCGGCACCGCGCTAACTGCCGACGCGACCGATCTGACCGGATACGTCTCCAGCTATGTGCCGGCAGAGCTTTTTAAGTTGGCGGTCAACGACACCGGCAATGCGCTGTTTGCCATTAGCGGCCGGGAGGTCACGGGCGGAACTGATTACAGAAACAGGATTTACGTCTACAAGTTTTTCTTGCGCAATCAGGGCAGCGGTGTCGAGAGAGCGCAATCCAGCTGGAGCCATTTTGAGCTGACCGGTGCTGATCAGATCCTCCAGGTGCTTTGCGTTGAGGAGATGCTTTATCTGCTGGTGCAATACGGCAATGAGGTTTATCTGGAACAGATGTCGGTGATGGACCGCCAGGCAGAAACTGCCAGCGCTGCACCGTATCCAATGTTGTTGGATCGACGAGTCACGAACACAGCCCACACTCCAGTAAGTGTTCGCATGGCGGCTGCGACTTACAACCAACAAACGAACACTTCTACGTTCACCGTGCCTTACACGATGACGGCACGAACGCAGATCTGGTCCATGTGGAACTTGGCCGATCCAACGGCGACAGGTCCAGTGTTTATTGGTGAGGCTGAAAGCGGCACCACGATCACGGCAAGGGGTGACTGGTCATCGACTGATTGCGTGTGTGGTGAGCCGTTTGAGTTCCGCTATCGATTTACCAAATTCAAGATGGTGAAAGACATCGGTGGCGGCAGAACTGCGGTCAATTCGATGCGAACGCAGATCAGGACAGCCAAGCTCAGATATCACGAGACCGGGTTCTTCAAGGTCATGGTGATGCCTGAATACAGGGCTACGGGCGAATACATCTATGACGGCACGGTTGCAGGTGTGCGAAATGCTGCGATTGGCAGGCCAGACATCTCGCACGGTGAAGACACTGCTCGATTCTTTGAAGGTGTTTTTTCTGTGCCGATTTACGGGCAAGGTGACCAGATCTTTGTTGAAATCAGAAGTGATCAACCCATGCCTTGTAAGTTCTCGACATGCGAATGGATTGCACTTGTGACAGGAAGAGCACAGGCTCTGCAATGAAATGGGCGGACGCAACTGAAGAGGCTGCACTTCATATTGCGATCCACCTAAGAGAGGAAGACAAAGCAGAAGTTTGGTTGAGTCACGGCCTTACACCCACTGAGGCCGTGATGTGGAGCTGGTCTGAGAGTGATATATGCCGCTGCATCGCTTCAGCGGATGGCGAACCATTGGCTCTGACGGGCCTAGTTCGGAATAGGATCTGGCTACTCGGCACTGAAAAGTTGACCGCCACACGCGAGAGACGTTTGCAACTGTGCAAAGAAGGGAGAGAATGGGTTGAGACGTGCATTGAGCGAGCTGGGATGGCCATCGGCAATGACGTTTATGCGAAGAACACTCGCAGCATCCGCTGGCTAAAACATCTCGGGTTTGAGGTGGCAACTCCTAGGCCAATGGGTCCGAGCGCTGAGTTGTTCTCTGAGTTTTGGAGGGCTGCTTAATGGTTGCACCGTTGGCCATGGGGTTGATCAGTGGTGGCATTAACGCCGCCACTGGGGTGCTTGGTGCGTTTGGCCAGCAGGCTGCTGCACGCCAGAGATACGCCGATGATCTTGCCTTTCAAACCGCCAATAACAGGTTTGCTGCTTGGCAGGCAGGGTTTAACGCCAAGGTTCAGGACGCTAATAAGGAGCACCAGTTTTGGAAGGAAACGGTCAACTACAACCAGCAGCGATCGTTCGTTAATTCGCAGCGCAATGTCGATCTGTTGCGTGAAGCTGATCAGGCTCAGGTTGTTTTTCAAAATCGAGCATCTGCCGGAGCTGCCTATGCAGACGACAGTGCTGCTCTGAGTGATCAGCTGGCTGAAGCAGAAATGGCTTCAGCGGTCGCTCAGCAGCAATACACCTGGAGAGCGCTGTCAGCACGGGCATCGGTGCAAGCGTTGAATCAAGAAGGGAATTCTGTTGAGCGAATTGTCAACAACTATGCGTTTCAGCTAGGTGATCAGCTGTCGCTTGCGGCGATTGAGTCCGACCTGAGGGAGAGGCAATACGACAGAGCGCAGGCAGGGCAGGTTGCTCAATACCTGAACAGATGGAACAGCCAGACGTTCTATGAAGGTCAGCAATTCATGGATCCATTGGCGCCATTTGCGCCGCTGCCAACGCTGATCACGCCACCGCCACCGACCAGAACAGGGGCACCACCGAGCAACGCAGCATTTGCGATGAATGTTGCCACTGGATTGCTGGGTGGCGTCAGCGCTGGTTTCAGCACTTACAACTCAATGAGTCGGTTGCAAACGCCTAGCAGCAGGATCGGCCCTGGCACTCCAGGTGGCCGTCTGGGCGGAAATGTTCTGGGTCAAATCAGTAATTACATGGACAGCTGATGGAACGTCTTTTTAACAATCAGATCCGGCCACAAGCGCAGCCGATCAGTTCATTCGTTCAGCCTCAGCAGTTCAGGCGAGCCAATGCGGCACAGCCGGCGTTGCTTGGCAATGTCAGCACGATCGTCCAGGCGCAACAGCAGAGCCAAGGATCGGTCGCTGGTTTCAATCAAATGGAACAGCTGACCAATGCGTTGAAACCTTTCAGCAAAGAGCTGACGAAAGGACTCAATCGTGGCTTCACGATGTATGCCACAAGCAACATCGAAGCTGGATATTACGAGGAAGCAAGGAACCAAGCTGAGCGAGCTCGGCTGCAGATGCAGCTCAATCAAGAGAAGGGGGCCGAGGAAGCAGCGGCATTGCAGACCCAGCTGGCGAAAATAGATCCAGTGGGTGCAAGCCTGCTGAGTGAGGCGAATCCTTGGAAAGCGATTGGCCGTCGCCGTGCCCTGGCTCAGCAAGCAGCTGGTCAAGTTGCGACAGAGTTGCAAGGCGATCTTGTCAATAATGCGTCAGAGCTGTCTGGAATTAAGCCTGGGAGCCAAGAGCTTGGCGACCGCAAGATGCGGCTAACGCAGCAGGTCTATCAGCGGTTTGGCTTGACTGGTAACGAGCTCGAAGCGAATTATTATGTGACGCCTGAGGTCAACAGGCAGTGGGATAAATACACGCAAACGCAGAGCAAGTTGTATGACACTGAGCTGCTGGATTCAACCATACGGTTGACAGGCCAAGCGGCAGCAACTTCTGTGAAAGGTGTTGTCACTAATGGCGTGTTGACGCCGATTGGTGTCATTACCCCTGACAACGCTGATTGGGCAGGATTGGCAGGATTGCAGATCAGCAATGAAATCGATAAATCCTTGAGCCTTCTGGGTGGCGAAGACAGGATTAAAGCGATTGAAAAAATCAAACAGCAGCTGGCTTACCTTGCGGCGACTGGTGGTCCACGGTATCGGCAGGCTATTGAAAATATCCGCTGGGGCCGAAGGGTTGTTGATGCTGAAGGCAAAGACGATCTCAGTAAGCGGCCGACTTGGCTGGAATCTAGGCCTTATGACTTGGCTGATTATACAAAGAAAGCGCTTGAGACTAAAAACGCTCTCTACAACGAACAGCAGCAGTCTTTGGAAAGCCAGTTTGAACAGGATCTTGAGAAGGCGACTGCAGGATTGGTTGAAAATTCTCCCGAATGGTATGACGCAGTTCGCGCTGTTGACGAGAGGTATGAACAAGAAGGCCTGCGAAACCGTGCGCAGAAACTAAGTTCTTGGATTGACAATGAAGAGGCAATTGCAGCAGACGTTGGCGTTGATCTGCGCGGCCCTGTTGATGCCGAGGATGTCCAGGAAATTGAGGATTACATTGACGGCTTAACGATAGAACAGCTTGAAGATAAGGACGCGATGAAAGATTTTGACAATAGGTTAGTTAGTTATGTCGAAAGGGTTGTTGGCGCTAAGAATCGCAAAACTGAAAGAGCAAGGCTGAGAAAGCTGATTCAAGACAGAATCGATGTGCTCAACAGTTCCCCGACAGGTGTAACGAGTGAGATCAATAACTATGTGAAATCAGATTTACTTGATCCTGCAATTGCGGCGCTGAAGCCAAGCAGAAACAATCTGAATGGGCGAATGGTTTATAGAAAAGGCCAGTCGGACGCCACGGCTCAGCGATACAAGGCTTTTGAAAACACTGTTCGTGGTTTGTATCAGCGTGAATACCAGAATCAGCTAAACATTTGGCGTGCTCAAAATGAAGGGATTGATACGCCGAACCTGCAAGACAAGGCTGACCTTATTAAAAACACTGCTACAGCAGTTCGCAGCAGCGATTCATTCAAACAAGCCAGAGATATTGCGCTTGGAAAGCTGCAGCCAGATGGGACTCCAAAGCCACCGCCGCCACCAGCGGGCAATAGAAATCTGAATGAAGGGCCGATCCCAGCGAAAGCAGCTGGCACTGTTACTGCAGGGCAGGCCCGCGAATACAGGACTAAGCCAATCATGGATGGCCGCTGGGTTCGTAGTGAATACACCAACTACGCCAACACCAGGAAGACCAGCCCACAGCTGAATGGACTTGCCAAAAAGGCTGGTGTTGCCCCGTTGCGGTTCTTGATTGAACAGCTGAATCAATATCCAGGGCTCGACCCACAGGGCGCAGTTCGCGATGCACTGCTGAAAGATCTGAACAAGGACAAGCAGAGTTCGACGCCTGCAGTTTCGTATGGGAACGAATTAGCTCGGTTGCCGAATTTTGAGCAAGGCCCTGCGCAAGGTGAAAACACCCCGATCAAGTGGTATCCGCAAGGCGGACCAGATTCGCTCCGAGGTTTTTACGGACCAGAAAAGGCTTCGCGTTCGTATGGAAACGAATTAGCTCGGTTGCCTGGTGGTGTGTCAGGCCCAGCTCAAGGCCCATACACACCTATCAGAAACGATGGCAGCGGAAACATGCCTGACGGCAGAGAACCCGGCGTTCCTGTGCCATTGCCGATGAGAGTTCAGCGCTCACCTGGCTCATGGCTGACCGCAATGGTGATGCCCGTTCTCACCCCTAACGCCTAGACCCATGCAACCTCTTTTTGCCATTCCTGAGATCGACGAGGAGACCGCTTACGAGCCGGTCAAAGTTGCTTATCCAGAGAGTCCACGGGGTCCTGGCGGGCTGCCGCCTGATCTGACGGATGTTCTGCGAACAAACGTCGGCAATCAGCTTGGCCCGATTCCACAGGAGCAGCTGAATCAGATGACTCCAAGTCAGCTGCGTGCGCTGAAAAACCAGCGGTTTGAAGATGCTGCCGGCTGGGGCAGGCCACTGGCTCAACTCTTTAATGCGGTGACATCACCAGCAGTGGGCGAGGGAATGATCCTTGGCATCCCAAACGCATTGGCGCAGCTGGGCCGAAACACAGTTGATGCTTTGGTGGGCCTGCCCAGCGAGTCAGAGAGCGCTGAGTTCGGCATTGAATACACACCAACACCGCAGATTCCTAGAGACGCACTGGCTGGTATCAACCCACTGAGAGAAGGCGACCCTGCTGATACACCAGCTGATCAATACGGCTACGAGATCGGCGCTGAGTCAGCAGCTGAACTCGCTGGTTTCGCTACTGGTTCAGGATTGCTGCGTCGATTGCCGCAGGCAGCCAGGCTTGCCAATGCCATCAGGCAAACCAGAACGGTTAAGAGCCTGGCGGTTGCTGGCAGTCAGAACAGAACGATTCGACGTGGCATCAACCTTGCTCGCTTTGGTGGAGAGGCGCTGTTTGATAACGCCTTATCGCAGATCTATTCAGATCCGTCGTTTGGCAATGCTGCTGACCTGACTTCAGTTGTGGGAATTTCCAACCCACTGCAAACAAACGAGAACGACGATTACTGGGAAGCGCAGGTCAAAAAGCTGACTGCGGACACATTGTTCATTTTCAAGCTGGCTGGCGGTGCTCAGGCAATCCCGGCAGTCCGTCGTCTGGCTGATGGCGATATGGCGTTTGGCTTGGAAGAGCTGGCCCGTGTTGAGCTTGAGCCGTATGTGCCAAGAAAGATCACGCAGCCTCAGCTGCCACCGGCTTCATCTGTTGATCAGCAGTTTGATTCAGCTATTGATCGCACTACCTCTGCACAGTTGCAGGCACAGCAGGTAGCGCAGCAGCAGGAACGCATCAACACGATGTTCCCTGGACTGCGGGAACTGAATAGCGACCAGCTGGCCATCGACATTACGTCGGTTGGCGGCACCGGCACCGGCAACAGACTTAGCAGGGTCGAGACGCCTGAAGGTGAGGTTGTCCCTGGCGGCCCGGAATTTGAATTCAAACAACGTCCAAGGCAGGGCGCACTTGATTTGGGTGAATTCGGTGATGCACCGGATCCACGACCAGAGATCTCCACGTATCTGGCAGAGCTCGATGAGCTGGATGATGCAGGGCTGCGGCGTGTTGTGGCCAACGTCAACCAAGACGAGAGATTGATTGCCCGGCAGCGATTGCTTGAAGATGCAGAAGCTCGCGCAATTGCAGCTGAAGAAAAGATCTTTGAGGTGGGTGACCGTCTTGACTTGCCTGAAGGAGACAAGCGCAAGCTGACTGAAAAAGGCTCTAAGCGAATCCTGAACAAGGCGAACAAAGAGCTTGAGCTAGCACGAATTGAAGCAAGCAATATTTCGGCGGAACCATTCACTCCTGCCAGCGTTGGCGATCAGCTGGCAATGGAGTTGCAACCAGTGCGTCTAGGCCAGCTTGATCTGGACCTTGACCCCAAAGCAAAGGTTGAGAGTCCTGAGATTCAGCTGCCCAGCCTGGAGAAGTTTGAATTCGATGAGGCCACCGGGACGTGGCGACCGAAGAAAGCTGATGGCGGCTATCCCAGCCTGGAGGCGTATCGCGAAGACATCTCCGGCTGGAACCGTGATCTGCTCAGAGGGATGGCATCGCCGGAGAACAGCCCGCAGATCGCTGCACTGGTGAAGGCAAGGACTGGCCGCCGGGTGTGGGCTGCCAAAAAGCAGGACATCGTTGATGCGCTGGTTGAGTATGCCGGCCGCACCAAGCGATACGCCGTTGACCCTGGCAGGCAGTTGGAGATTCCTGGTCAGCAGGGACAGTTGCCGGTGAACCAATTGGTGACAACAGAAACAGGCGTTGCCATTGATGTTCCGTTCCAGCGTCGTGGCATGAGTGCTGACGAGCGCGAGCTGATGAAGAAGAAGATTCTGCAGGCAGCGATTGATGCAGGTGAGGTGCAGGCAGACATCACCCCGCCACCAGCAGGTCTGCCGCAGATTCAATTCAACCAGGGTGAGTTGATTGAGTCGCTGTTTAACGCTGACGCGAGCGGCCAGCTTGATCTGCTCAAAGGCTATGCCGACGGCGAAATCCCGACCTACAAGGCTGGCGGTAAAAACGCTGAAGCTCTGATTGAGGAAGTGCGGTCGCGGTTCGATTGGGCAGAGCTTGATGGTGCTGGCCAGGTCGCATCGAAGAAAGCGATGTGGGAGAAGGAGGGATGGAACAAGTTGACGTGGGATGAGCGCAAGCGGTTGATGATGCTCAACCGTGAAGAGACAGGCCTTTACCGGGATACGCCGGGGGAGGTGACTGACGTTGGAACCACGACTCAGTTGTTGGAGTGGACTCCAGAAGGCAACGTGCCAGCCAAGGAAGCAGCAGTTAAAAAGCCTGCAGCAACCAAGCCAAAATCAAGGCGCAAATCCAAGAGCACCAAGACCCCTGATCAGGTCAAGGTCGATCAAACCCTTAAACGAGCCGACGACGACGTTCGTCGACTTGAAAAGCAACTAGCGGAGGCAACCTGCAATGGCTGATTGTTCAAAGATTGAAGCTGAACTTCAGCGTGCACGGGAACGGCAAGCTGCTGCGCAAAAGCTGAAGCGGCAGGTTGATGCCGAGGCGAAAGCCACTGCTGAGATGAGAGCGGAGGAAGAGGCGACAGGCGCCAAGCCATTCCGCACGTTCTCCATGGTGGACGGCACCAAGATCAGGATCAATCCGCGTGAGTTCTACCGACAGGTGGAGCTGGACAACATCGGTCTGGGTGAAGACAAGGTGCGTGAGTTGGTGCGTGCTCGCTTCGACAAGGACGCCAAGCCTGATGGCAGCGAAGGGTTGAACATCAACTACGCGGAGATGGAATTCAACGATGAGAACCGCAACATCCTGCTGGAGTTGGCCGGTGCTCGTCGCATGAAATCTGCTGCTGGCGCTGAGCTGGCAATGGAATTCACCGAAGAAGCGGCGCGTGAGCAGCTGCTCGACAACATCCGAATGCTGGGTGGTGATGCTGCTGAGATTGCCAGGGTGATGGGGCGGAACAGTGCAGGACTGAAGAAGCTGCCAGTCCTGATGGTGATGGCGAAGAAGATGAAATTCGACAGCGCTCGGTATTACGCCGACTTGTTGGATGACACGGGCACGTTGATTGATACGTTCGGCGTCAGCCCTGCGATGCAGGCCAGGCTGTCGCGTGCCTCACAGTTCACTCATTTCTTTGAGCAGTTTGATGCGCTGGTTTCCAGGAAGGTGGGCCAAGCATTGGCATCACGTCAGTTTGGTTCGATTTCCGAACGCTTGGACGGAATTGGAGATGAGATTGATTTTGGAAACATCAAGAGCCTTGATCTGGAACTGTTGGAAGAGGGCAGCCTTGCTGCTCAAGTGAGCGAGGCAATCCTGCAGGGGAACGCAGAAGACCTGCGCAAGATTGCGCGTGCCAAGCGTGTTGGTGCATTGAATGAAGTTGGCCTGAATGAGGGCAGGATCTCTACGCAGGTGAGGATCCTGAACAACCTGCGCCGGGACAACATGTTCTTGAGCCCGTCCACCTGGGTGCAGCGCAACGTGGTAGCTGGTGCGCTGGTGAACTTCAGCAATGGCGCTGAGGATTTTTACTCCATGGCCTTCAAGAGAAAGGACTTGGGGGATGCCTATCGCATGTCGATGTTCGCTGTCCGCAATATGGGGATGGGAATGAGCGCTGCATTCGGCAATGCGTTCGAGATGCTGACAACAGGCAAGCCGACATTTACGCAGGCCGGGATCAAGGAAGGTCTTGATCCGATGTCACTGGTCAACAGGAAAGAGAACAATCAGCAGATCATGTTGAAAACCAGGGATGACCTGAATTCTCTGTGGGAAGAAGTTGTTGAGGGGAACATTGCGCAGAAGGCTGGCGCTGCAGCGGAAGCAACAGTGGATGTTCCCCTGTCAGCGTTGACGTTGATGAGCACCGGCGCTCGCTACTTGCTGGGCAAAACGATTGAAAGCTTGCCTGGTGGCAGCACTGCTGGATATTCACCAGGCTTTTCGCTGTTGGCTGCTGGTGATGAAGTCACCCGCAAGATGGCGTTTGATTGGGCTGCCAGCAAAACGGCCTACGACAACGCCCTGACCGAATGGGATCAGCTTGTTGATAAGCCAGAAGGAATCTCCAAGGCGCAGTGGGTAGCTGATCGCGCCAATGAGCGAGCAGAAGCTGCAGTGTTTGCGCCAGAGAAGATGACTGCTGATGACCTGGCAGTGATCAGACGCCAAGCCGGTGGAATGCAGTTTGGCGATATGGGCGATGACGCGCTGCGTCTGAAGCTGTTCAACGATCAGGCTGGACTGCCAAACCTTGGAACACCTGAAGGCAGGGCTGGTGCGGCGCGTGGCGCTGCAGCCACATTCACGCAAAAGATTGACGGCCAAGTTGGCGTCGGCATTCAGATGATCAGGCAGAACCCGCTGGGTGGCTGGGTCATGCCAGTGTTTCAGACCCCATACAACGGTCTGAAGTGGTTGATCGGCCGCGACTTTCTGTGGCAGCTGCCACAGCAATTTATCAAGGAAACACGTCAGGCCAGGGGGGTTGCTGATGACCTGCCATTCACGGCAGATGAGATGGCTGATGCTCGTGCCAGAACACTGAATGCATTCATGATCAGTGCGACAACTTATGGGCTGTGGCAATCAGGCGTGTTCCGCGATGGTGGCAGCTTTAACCCTGATCAAAGGAAGCGTGAGAACAACCCAGCGTTGGGCGCACCGTATTCATTTGCTTTCAGCATGGGCAACATTCTTGGCATGTCCAAGCTTTCAATTCCAGGCGCATCAATTGATCTGGTTGACCTGATGGGATTACAGGCTGATGTGCACCGAGCACGCCACGAAAGCCTTATCAATGACACGGATGTTCAAGAGTTCATCTTCTCTATCAGCCAGGCGTATATGCGTGTGCTGGATAACAAGTCAACGCTGACTGGCGTGATGGACATCCTCAACATGATCAATCGGGTAGCAACGGGTCAGAAGGTTGACTTCACACAAGTCATGGCAGGTCAGATGAATGGAGTCTTGCCCTTGTCTGGGTTCATGGGTGCTGCATCGCGTGGCTTTCAGGACCCAAACGAGCAGCAGACGTTTGGCCGTCGGCAACTGTCTCCAACCGAGGTTGAAGCGTTAGGCAAAGATCCCAATTGGAATGTGTTCCAGAAGTTTTGGGGCAGGGTGGCTCGCAACTATCCAATCGTTGGAACCATTGGCTATCAGTATCAAGACAAGGATTGGTTGATGCGTGATCGTCGCCGGCCATTTGGTGTGCCGGTGGATTCTGCTGCACCTTTCGCAATCCTTCTGACGAACGACAGTCCACTGGATCAGTGGATGAACAAGAACGGCTTCGGTGCCAAGCCAAGACCTGAAGGCAAAGTGGGTGGCTCTGACTTGGGCCTGCCGACTGGCACTGCGGCAACAACAATGTCGATGGATGAAGAGCGGACCTATCGGATTGAGATGAACCGGATCAAGGGTGATGTTCCAGTTGAGTTGATCCTGGGTAAAACCAACGCAGTAATCAACACAGGCACCAACGTCTACAACATCAACCAATACACCCGAGGCAAAACGCTAATTGAAGCGTTGACAGCGTTAAGCGAGGATCCGCGATACAACGCTGATCTGTCATTGCCTTACGGACCGAGCCTTGAAAACTCACAGCTGCCCGTTTGGGATCAATCATTGGCCAAGAGGAAAGAAAGGATCAATGACCCTGGTGGTGTCTACAAAGTGTTCAACGCGATTGTCGATTACTACGACAAGCTGGGATTGACGGCAATGGCGCGACAGCACCCTGACTTTGTGAAGAAGGCAATTGCCAACACGCAAGTCAGAAAGGAGAGAGAGCTGGAGAACTACGAGGCGCAGTCACCGCTGGGTCTTTCCCGGCAATGACACCCGGCCTACACTGAGGTCTGCACCAGTGCAACCCTTGCATGACCT
>Ga0208157_1000461_pt1 | contig 22286 bp, 32 predicted proteins | sample 5_EtaG_FD_184077 | JGI IMG/M metagenome (GOLD analysis project Ga0208157, IMG submission 184077) | Marine viral communities from the Subarctic Pacific Ocean - 5_ETSP_OMZ_AT15132 metaG (SPAdes) (version 2) | ecosystem: Environmental > Aquatic > Marine > Oceanic | place: Pacific Ocean | collected...
GCTGGTTTAGGACAATTGTTCGGTACATCTGCTGTTAATCCGTTTATATCAAGAGCGTTAACAGGCGCTTTAACCAGTAAACTTAGTGGTGGCAAAACAAAAGATGCCGTTATGGCTGGATTATTATCAGGTGGATTAGGTGCGATGTTTGGCGGTGGAGCTGGAACAGAGGCTGGATCAAACGCAACAAACCAAGCTGCTGTTAAAGCTGGAACGATTGGAAAAGACATGTCAAAAGAACTTGCTCGTAATCAAGCAGTTCCAGAGGCTATTTCAAAAACAGCAACTGACACAGCATCAGAAGGTATTAAAAAAGTAGTTACAGGTGGTAGTGAATCGAGCTTGTTAAATATGTTAGGTATAGGTGACGATACTATTATGGGTAAAATATTAGGTTCAAACTTAGGTCAAGGTCTTAGTGCTGGACTAATTGCTCAGTTACTCGCTGGAGACGAAGAAGAAGATACAAGAACAGCATTTGAAAGAAGACCTTTTGGATATGGTGGCCCTGGTGGTAAACTTGGTGGTATAACATATGCTAATATGGGTGGAGAGATGGGTTTCCCTCGTAGAAATGGCGGCATAGACCCAAGTGAAGGCTCTGGACGTAAAGATGACGTACCTGCTATGCTTATGGCGGGAGAATTTGTGTTAACTAAAGACGCAGTTAAAGGATTAGGCGGTGGAAATCAAAGAAAAGGTATTCAAAGAGCTTATGATATGATGGATAACTTGGAGGCTAGGGCATAATGGCAGTTCAAACCTATGAAAATATAAATAGATTACCACCATTTCTTGAAGGTTTGCAAAAAAGATTATTGCAAACTGGATTCGGAGAATTTGATGGCGCAGATCAAACTACTAAAGGTCTTTTAGATTCTTCTTTAGGATTACCAGATTATCAAATAGCTGGAATGGACCCACTTCGATCGTCTGCAATAGGATTAGGCGAACAATTGTCTGGTTCTTATGAACCTTTTATACAAGGAGCAAAAGAACAAGATTTAGCTGCTCAACAAGCATTAACTAGTGGATTAGGTTTCTTACAGCCATCACAAGCAAATATAGATAAGTTTATGAATCCTTATCAACAAAGTGTTATTGATTCAGCAATGACGCAACTTGATAGGCAAGCTGATATGAGAAGAGCTGGAGCAGACGCTCAAGCTATACAATCAGGAGCTTTTGGGGGATCAAGACAAGGCGTTCAAAGAGCAGAAACAGAAAAAAATTTACAGAACACAAAAGCTGATACATTAGCTAGATTATTATCAGCTGGATTTGGACAAGCTCAAAAAGCCTCACAAGAAGCAGGAAGATTATCGGGTGGTATTGGTCAGGCATTTGGTACTTTGGCAGGTACAACGTCAGATATAGGTCGTTTGCAACAAGCTCTAGGTCAAGCAGATGTATCGCAATTAAGTCAATTAGGCGCAATGAGACAACAACAACAACAAGCACAATTAGATGCCACAAGACAGAATCAATTGCAAACAGCACAAGATCCTTACACAAGATTACAGTTAGGTCAAAATTTATTACAAGGAATGCCAAGTGCAAGTATTCCTTCTACTATATCACAAGCAACAACACCTTCTGCTAATCCATTTTTACAAGGTATAGGTGCTTACACAACATTATCACAAATCGCACCTTTTAGTGGCGGCCCAACGGGTAAATAGGAGCTGTAAAAGATGGCAATAAAACCACAAGGTATAGCTGGATTAAATGTAGGTGACACTAACACTTTATTAAATCAAATGGGCAAGCCTAAAAGTCTTAGTGATTTAGCAAATCTATATGGGCAAGGGATTTTAGGCGAAGGCCCTTTAAAAAACAAATTTGTACCACCCGTAGGAAAATTTAAAACTTCTCCAGGACAATCTACAGGTATGGGGTATTTAAAAGATATAGCAAACTTTGGTCTTAGTGGGGTTGATTTGTTCAACAAAGGTATTGGTGCTATTAGTGCTGTTACAAATCCTAGTGGTAATCTTATTGGTGATTATTTATCACAAGAAGATTCAGAATCTTTTGAAAAAAGAAAAAACAGAGTTTCTGATAATTTTTCTGGCCCTGAAGTTTTTTTACCAGATGAAAATAGAAATATATATGGATCTTTTAGTCCAAAAGGTCAAAAAAGACTCTTTGGTCAAGGTGAATTAGCAGAAGAAGAAAATGCTATAGCAGGTACAAGCGATACAGGGTCAGATGAATTACAAAAAAGATTATCTAAAATAATAGAATCAACTGATGTATCTGAAGAGGAAAAAGGTATTGCAGGTGAGTTAACATCAGAAAGCGTTGGTGGTACAGGAGAAACAAATGAAGTTGAAGGTGCTGATACAAATGCTAAAAAAGCTACTGTCAGCGCACTTAATGATTTTTTAAAAGAGGCAAGACCTGGAGTTAATCCTAAAACATTTGATGAATATATAAATGAATTTGGCGAAGCTACAGGTTTAGATATTTCTGGTGAAGCAGATACAAAACAAGCTCTAATGTCATTTGGATTAGCTTTAATGCAAAATAGAGCAGGTAAAGGCTTTGATATAAGTAAGATATTAACTGCTACTGGTGAAGCTGGTGAAGCTGCGATGCCCGACTTTAGAAAAGCTACAGCAGAAGCTAAATCTGTTAGAGCTAAAGCGGGTGCTTACGCTCTTAGTAAAAAAGAATCTGATCAAAAGAAAGCTATGAATAGAAAGGCTTACTTTGTTATACCAAAAGGTGATGGAAGTGCTTCATCTTTATCAAATATGATTGTAAAGGGCAAAGGCAGATTAACAAGATTAAATAGTTACGAGCTAAATAACCTTGACTCAAATTCAAAATTTAACGAACAATTTGAAATTGTTGACGCAGATTATTATAAAGATTATGCAAAAGCTGCTTTAACGGCGTCTGGTAAGAAAAAGTTTTATCAAAGCAAATCTGTAGATGTACCTTTATTTCGTGAAGCACCAAAAGGTTTAAGTTTTAAAGCTCAATTGGCAGATGGAAATTTTGCACCTGCTGGCACTTCACCTTTATTTATTGATAGTAGTAAAAGAGTTGTTGGAATGATTCAAAGCATGGAAAGAAAAGTAGATTATAATGCTAAAGAATTTGAAAAATTAGCTGGATTGTTAAATCAAACAGATGTAACTGTATTAGATCAAGGTAGATCTATTATTAAACAAACACTTAGAAATTTTGGTTTAAATATTGGTGACACAGATCCTGTTAAACAAATAAAAACAATAATGCAAAGATTACAAGCAACCAATGCAGCAGAAATTTTACAAGAGTCTGGAAAAACTTTGTCAGATGCAGATAGAAAATTTGTAAGAGAAATTGTGGGTGATGTAAACTTCTTAGAAGGTGACGAGGCTGTGCTTAGAGGAAAATTAAGTAACTTATTTAATGTTATTGTAAAAAGAGGTAGAGAAAATATTAAAGACTCTTATGATAATTTAGCTGCTTATGGCGTAAATATTGATAATAAAAACATTACTGCACAAAATACTACAATGATTAAAGGTGAAGATAATGTCTTTAGATTTAAAGTTCAAGGCACTACATAATGGCAATTATTAATGTTGAAACTCCACAAGGCGTAGTTAAAGTTGAAATAGAAGGTGATACTCCAAATCAACAAGAGTCTGACGCAATTCGTAATCAATTTTTTTCTGCACCTGATAAAACAAATCAAACATTTGAAGATTTATTAAGACAATCAGCTAAAACAACTTCCACAGATCAACCCACACAAGAAAACTTTGATACAGAATCTGGAATACAAAGTTTTGGTTTAAGGTCTGCTTTATCTGTTGCAGAAAATAATGCAGAAGAAGAAAATATATTGGCTAAACAAGGTTTTAACAGTTCAGATTATGTTAGAGATAATAGAGGTAGACTTGCATTAACTCCTAGTGGAGCTAAAAAAGTTGGTGTTGAAACAGACAAAAATGTATTAATAGATGAAGAAGGCTTTAGTAGAAATGATTTATCTGATTTAGTTGGCATATTACCAGAATTAGGTTTTGGTGTTGCTGGGGCTGTTAAAGGTGCCGCCATAGGAACTGGTATTGCTCCAGGAATAGGTACGTTATTAGGTGGAGCTATTGGTGCTTTTGTCGGTGGTGGAACTGGATCTTTAGTAGAAGAAGCAGGTGAAGGTCTTTTTGGAGTATCTAAACAAACTGCTGGGGATATAGCTCAAGATGCACTTATTGAAGGTAGTATAGCTGCTGGAGGCGAACTATTGTTCGGTATTCCTCTGTTAGCTTATAGAGCGATAGCACCTTCTGGTAAGAAATTTATACAAGAAGCAAGTAAAGAAGATTTAAGAATTACTGCAAAAGGTATTGAAAAAGGTTTAGAGCCAACAATAGCACAAATAAAAGGCAGACCAATTGCAGCTAAATTTCAACAATTACAAGAAAGTGTATTAGGTGGTTCACCAAGAACTCAAAATATAGCTACGGCTATGGAAAGAGAAATTGGTGAATTAAATAAATTTATAAGTAGAGCTTCTACAGAAGGTAGTGACAAAACTGCTGGAGATTTATTTATAGAATTTGAAAAAAAGTTTGGTAAAGAATTAGCTTCAAAACAAGCTAATGCTTATGGATCAATTATGTCAGCTCTTAAACAATCCGCTGACACATTAGCAGGTGGTCTGCAAAAAAATGCTGGTCTTGACGATGAGTTATTTGGTTTTATCCAAACTTCTGCAAAGAATTTTGAAAATAATATGTCTCAACAATGGTCAACTATTAATGAAGTTATAGAAACATCTATAGGTGATGCTAAAATATTACCTACATCTTTTGTAAAAGATATTGCAGAATTAGCAGAAAAGAAATTTGCACAAGCTGGAACTGGAAGATTAGCGACAGAAGAAGGTAAAATTGGATTATCTCTTGCAGAAGATTTACGAGCATTAGGTGACAAAGCATCTTTTACAGATGCTTACCAATTAAGAAGAAAATTATGGGATTTAAAAAATGCACCTAAAACAGCTGCAGAACTTGAACAAAAAAACATTATAGATGGCTCAATAAATCTTACAGAAGTTTGGCAAAAAGCAATTAATAATGTTGATAATTTATTATTAAAATCAAACATTGATTCCCTTACAAAAGACATTACCGATCAATTAGGCTCAGAAGCATTTAAAAAAATGCAAACTGTTTCAAAGTTATTGCCAAATGCAAGAAAACAATTTCGTGAAGGAACTGCTTTATATAACGACATATCAACAACTTTAGGTTCTAAAGAACTTATAGAAAAAATGAGAAGTGGCAATTTTAATATAGCAAGACCTGGTTCTTTAAGTGGATTAACAGACAATGTTGTTGGAACAGGTGGAACTCCTACGGGTCTTAATAGATTAAAAAAAGCACTTAATGACACTCAATACAATCAAATTAAAACAGAAATGGGTAAAGAATGGCTTAGAGGAGCTTTAAATAAAACAGGTTTTGATTCAATTAAGCCGACTAGTTTTAAACCAGACGTTTTCATAAAATCATTAGATGATTTAGGAGATACTGGCGTAGAGCTTTATGGTAGAGCTGAATACAATAGACTTAAACAATTTGCAAAAGGCTTTGAAGATTTAAAACTTACTAACATTGATGAAGAAGTTATTAGTAACGCTGTAGCACAAGGATTAGATCAAGGTGTAGCAACTGCAATGCGTGGAGCTTTAGATACACTTCAAGAAACATCAAGACTAAGAACAAATAGTGTTTTTTCAAAGATAAGAAATAATAAATTAGATCCTGAAGAAGCTGCAGATCTAGTTATGTCTGGCGGCGCAACTCGTGGTGATCTAAAAGCAGTAATGAATTTTTATAAAGACAAACCTGCAGAATTAAAAACTTTAAGAGGTTTTTATGTAGAAAATATGCTTGATAATATTGGTGCTGTTACTAATGCAGATGGCATGAAACAATTAGCTAAGAACATAGGTAAAGCTGACAAGAGCAATAAACTTGATATAGTTTTCCCTAATGTTGGCGACACTGCTGGTGTAGCACAAAATATTAGAGATTTTGGTAGAATTGTAGAAAAAATATCAACAAACATACCAAAAGGTGATCTTGTTGCAGCAGGTATTTTAGCTAACGTATTTAACAATGTTGGTAGAATTGCTAAAATGTTTGTTCTTGGACAACTTTTTACTGGTAAAAAAGCCATGAAAGAAATTGTAGAAGCATCAAAGAAACTTGAAGGAACTGCAAGTCCAACTGCTGAACAACAACGTCAATTTCTTACTGCTGTTTCTAACGCATTTCGCCCAGGACAAGCTATAACTCAATCCGTTGAAGAAAATGTTTCTGATGCAAATAGTCAATTACAAGCTATATCAGAAAATGCTGGAATAAATAAAGCTATAAAAAATGTTGCAAGTAATGCAAACAATCAAATGCAAGGTTTAAAATCTGTAAATACAAATTCAAATATAGGAAAAATAGATATAACACAGCCTGGAGTTGGTGCTGCTTTAGGAATTAACCCAAAAGACTTAGCATATATTGAAAGAAGAGGAACGCCTAAAGTTGATACGGGCGTAACGCCACAAGGAATATTTACACCATGAACATAGAAAAATTAAGAGAAGAATTAAAAGAAGATGAAGGATGTAAGTACGAAATTTACTTAGATCATTTAGGTTTGCCAACGCATGGGATCGGTCATCTTATTACTGAATGGGATGAAGAATATGGTAAAGAAGTAGGAACACCAGTTTCAGAAGAACGAGTTAATAATTGTTTCCAAACTGATGTTCATGGTACAATAGAAGAATGTAAAAAGTTATTTGATAAATTTGATGAATTACCTGAAGAAGTGCAATTGATCTTATGCAATATGATGTTTAATATGGGCAGACCTCGTTTGTCTAAATTTGTTAAGTTTCGTGCTGCTATAGATAACAACGATTGGCTTGAATGTGCAATTCAAATGGAAGATTCGAGATGGCATAAACAAGTAACTAATCGTGCAAATCGTTTAATAAAACGTATGGAAGCCATAGGTATTAAAGAACAAGTCGCTTAATTATTAAGTGTACCTAATCCTAAACGAGTTACATTTTCTTCTTTAAATCTTTCTTCGTAATCTTTGTCCACCCAAATAGATATTTGTTGACGAATATTACGTCTTTCATCAGCGCATATTTTTTTTAATTTGTTATAAGTATCAACATCTATACCAATTGACTTGAATTTTGTTGTGTCTGCCATTATAATAACTCCCATGTATAGCAATAATAAAAGAATTATACCCAGAAAAGTTGGGAAACCCAACAAGTATTTTGCAAAAAAGACAGTTGCAATGGGATTAAGATTTGATTCTAGGTGGGAAGCAGAGCGTTGGGGTCAGCTAAAGTCTATGGAAAGAGCTGGTGTAGTTGATCAATTAGACAGACAAATTAAATACGAATTAAATGTAAATGGTCAAAAGATATGCAATTATATTGCTGACTTTACATATTTATTAGTAGATGAAAACGGTGAATCTAAATTTATTGTAGAAGATGCAAAAGGTGTATTGACACCTGAATTTAAGCTAAAGAAAAAACTTATGTTAGCTATTCATAACATTGACATTTTACTTACTTTCAAAAAAAAATAACAAATATTGTTGACAAACTGGTTTACAGTTCCTATTTTAGAGTTTCTAGCAACTTAAATATACGGAAGGAAGGTCAATGAATGCCGAAAAAATGTTTCATAATTCTATTGAATCTCTTTATCATTATAAAGAGGATCTAAAAAAAGAATTAGATAAAGTCAAAGAAAAGATAAATAATCTTAACATTGTGTTAGCTGAAAGGTATCAGAATGATGCTCGTGACAGACTAGCTGATGATGGTAAAGATTACGGAACAGTAACTATTAATGAAGATGGTTATAAGGTCAAAGTAACATTAAGCAAGAAAGTTACTTGGGATCAAGAAGGTCTCGCTGTTGCATTTACAGAAATGCAGCCTGATGACGCTAGGCACTTTGCAAAGTTAACTTATTCTGTTGAAGAAAAGAAATACAATGCAGCTCAACCAGCGATCAAAGCTAAGTTACAAGAACATAGAGTTGTTGAACTTAAAGGCACAACCATAGATATATCAGTTTAGGAGGATTGTATGGGATTAAAGATAATAACAGCCGAAGAGCGTTTGGCTGAAAAAAAAGGTCATAAGATTGTTATTTGTGGTCAAAGTGGCGTTGGTAAAACTACACTAGCAAGAACTTTGGATTCACAAACAACATTGTTTATGGACTTAGAAGCTGGAGATGCAGCTATTGAGGGGTGGATGATCGACATGGTAAGACCACAAACATGGGCTGAATGTCGTGACTTTGCTTGTTTTTTAGGTGGCCCTAATCCAGCTTTAACTGACGACCAACCTTACAGTAATGCTCATTACGATTATGTGAAATCGTTATACGGTGATCCATTAGAAATGATGAGCAAATACGATAGCATATTTGTTGATAGTATTACTGTAGCAGGTCGTTTATGTTTTCAGCATTGTATGGGTCATGCTGATAATAAATCAGAGAGAAGTGGTAAGGTTGATACTCGTGCTGTGTATGGTATGCACGGTAGAGAGATGATGTCTTGGCTTACTCACTTGCAACATATTCGTAGTAAAAATGTAATTTTCGTTGGTATTCTTGATGAGAAAGTTGACGATTATGGTCGTAAAATATTTGAACTACAAATAGACGGCACTAAGACTGGTCGTGAACTTCCAGGAATTGTTGATGAAGTTATCACAATGGCAGTTATGACTGGCGATGAGAATACAGGCACATACCGTGCTTTTGTATGTCAGACGTTAAATGAATGGGGGTATCCAGCAAAAGATAGATCGGGCAGACTCGATGTATTGGAAGAGCCGCATTTAGGCAAACTACTGACTAAAATGAGTGGTGGGGTAAAGCAGTCAGAAAGAGAATTGACTTTTGTTGACCCTGCTAATGTAACGTCCAGCAAAGAAGGAGATATGAATAATGCTTGACTTAAATGATGTTTCCATGAGCGAAACAAATACCGAGTTTGAATTGATTCCTGAAGGAACGATTGCTCGTGCCATTCTTTTAATTAAACCTAACTACTTAACACTAGAGGAGTTTTCTAACACACCGATGTTTAAGGAGTCTCCACATTCAAGTGCGAAGTATATAGAGGCTGAATTTACCATTGTTGGTGGTAAGTTTGACAAGCGTAAGGTTTGGCAAAATATATTTTTTGATGGAGATGCTAAAAACGATCAAGGCATTTCTAAGGCAAGAATAAACGGTCTTAGAACTTTACGTCTTTTAGTTGATAGTATGCTTGGTCTTGATCCTAAAGACGTTTCACCTGAATCTAATAACAAGAGAAAGATTCCTGGGGTTGATGCTCTTCAAGGTCAGGAGTTCTGTATTAAAATTGGTATTGAAAAAGGTACTAATGGATATTCAGATAAGAATAAGATGGTCAGCCCAATAGCTGCAGATCATAAGGAATATATTCCTAGTGGTCATGCCCCTCAAGCTACTGCTCCTATTCAACAGAGCAATCCAACATCTGAACCCCAAGCTACCACGGCAGGTAGTGTAGTGCCACCTTGGGCATCTTAAAAGGTAACTAATTTCTAGCGGCAAGACTTTCCTTCGTCTGCTAGAACTCGTTTGGGTAGTACGAGCGCCGCCAAACTACCCACTTCATCTAGCCATGAAAGGATAATTAATGATACTTAGACCATACCAAAAGATAGCAGTTGACGATGCTTCTATTGCTCTTACCAAACACAAAAACACTATTGTTGTCGCTCCAACGGGAGCAGGTAAGACAATCATGCTTTCAGCTTTAGTTGGTAAAAGATACAAGCAAGGCAAAAAGATTTTAATCTTGCAGCATCGTGACGAGTTGGTCAGGCAAAACAGAACAAAATTTTCAAAGGTAAATCCAAAGATAACAACAAGTGTAGTAGATGGATCAGAGAAAGATTGGTCTGGTGAAACTATATTTAGTATGGTGCAGACGCTTTCAAGACCGAACAATTTGGAAAATATGTGTGACTTTGACATGGTTGTAGTTGATGAAAGTCATCATGCAATAGCAGAAACATATACAAGAATTATTGATAGAGTTAAAGAAGCTAACAATTCAGTTGAGATAGTTGGCTTTACAGCAACTCCTAATCGTGGAGATAGAAAAGGTTTACGCAGCATATTTAATAATTGTTCGCATCAAATAGAAATCACCACATTAATTCGTGAAGGTTTTCTCGTACCACCAAAGACATTTGTTGTTGATGTTGGTGTCAGACAAGAATTAGAAAATGTTCGCAAAACCATATCTGATTTTGATATGGGTGAAGTTGAGCGTATTATGAACAAACGAGCCATTAATGAGCGTATTGTTCAGGAGTGGCAAGAAAAAGCTATCGATAGAAAAACAGTTGTTTTCTGTTCTACTATTATACATGCACAAGATGTATGTGACGAGTATCGTAGAGCTAACATTAGAGCTGAATTGCTTACGGGTGACACTCCAAGTGATGAAAGACAAAAGATATTATATGATTTAGAGCATGGAGATGTTCAGGTCGTTGTTAATGTTGCTGTGCTTACCGAGGGGTTTGACGCTCCACCAGTTAGTTGCATTGTTTTAACAAGACCATGTTCATACAAATCCACAATGGTGCAGATGATTGGTCGTGGATTGCGAACAATAGATCCCGAGGAACACCCTGGAATTATCAAAAGAGATTGTATAGTTTTAGATTTTGGAACAAGTGTACTTACACATGGATCGTTAGATGAAACAGTTGATTTAGAGGGTTCAGAGTCTCTAGGAACAGGTGCTGCTCCTGAAAAAACATGTCCACAATGCGAATCAGTTGTACCATTATCATCTCGTGAGTGTCCTTTATGTGGATATGAGTTCGGCAAACAAGATAAAGAAGTATTAGAAGACTTTATTATGACCGAAGTTGACCTTATGGATAGATCGCCTTATCGTTGGGTAGATTTATTTGATAATGGACGTTGCATGAGTGCTAGTGGTTTTAATGGCTTTGGTTTAGTCGCACACTTAGATGATGTGTCTATAGCCCTTGTAAAGCGTTCTAATGGACGATTAAGGGTGGTTAGTGTTGGTACTAAGGAACAAGCTGTAGCATCTGCTGATGACTTCCTAAGAGAGATTGAGGATAGTGACGGTGCAAGAAAAGGTAAAAGATGGTTGAATGAAGCTGTAACACCTAAACAAACACAAGCATTAAAGAACTGTGGTATAACAGTTAGAGTTATGGATTTTAGTTGGAACAAGTATAAAGCTGCTTGTTGGTTAAATTATTTGTGGAACAAGAGAGATATAGATAATAAAATCATAAGTATAGGAGATAAAAATGAATCGTAGTGAAGCATTAAAAAAAGCAGAACAATTGATTAATGGTGCTAGGGCAAGAACACATGGTGATGCCAAAGATACGCATGAATCAATAGCTAAAATTATGAATGTATTATGGAGACATAAGTTAAAATCAGATCTTACATTTGAAGATATGTATAAATTTTTTATGGTTGGTAAATTAGTAAGAGATTCACAAAATTCAAAGAATATTGATAATCCTATAGATATAATTGGTTATGGTGCTTTATGGGCAGAGGGAAAAGATGCAAAGAATAACACTCAATTATAAAATAAATATATCTAATGAGGTTGGCATTCAAGATGTTGTTGATGGATCAATGTTTTTGCATATATCTGGTATAAATAGTGAGCATGAACTTATGAATGAAGTAACAGAGGCTATGGAAAACATTATGGAAGAGTTAGGCTATGATATATTAGGTGGTTATTGCAAAGTAATGTCTGGTCACGATGAACTATTCAAATTAGATTTTTATTCACATGAAGATTTAGATGACGGAGAAAGTATATGGATACAGCCAATAACGAAGACAATTCATTAAAGAATGCAGCTAAAGTATTTAACAAAATAGGTTGGGAGAAGAAATTATGCGATTTGACAGAAGAACAAATGGTAGCTTTAATATCAGTAATACAATCATCAAGGGAGATAGAAAATGAGTTTGTCTGCGACTATGTTACACAATCTCATATTAAATACTTCGGTCAAATCAGGCAACCCGAAGGACTTGAAGACATACCCTTTTGAAGATCAGATAGCAGATTTTGTTGACAAAGGTATTAAAGAAAAGTCAGATAGTATTCCAAGACGAACATATTTAGGGGGGTCTTCACTCGGAGAAAAGTGTTCAAGAAAAATACAATACACTTACATGGGTCAGGAAGTTGACCAAGACAGACACTTTAGTCCACAAACATTAAGAATATTCCAATTTGGTCACGAAATAGAAGACAGTATGGCTAATTGGTTGAAACAAGCAGGTTTTGATTTGCGAACTGAAAAGAAAAATGGAGATCAATATGGTTTTTCTATATCTGATGGACAGATAAGAGGTCATATAGATGGTGTAATATGTGGAGGCCCTGTTGGTATGGGCTATCCGTCTTTATGGGAAAACAAGTCAGCTAATGACAGAAAGTTCAAAGAGTTTCAATCGAAAGGTATGGCAAAAACCAATCCTATATATGCAGCTCAGATAGCTTTGTATCAGGCATACATGGAACTAACAGAACATCCATGTTTATTTACCGTAGTTAATAAAAATACTAGCGAAATATATTATGAACTTGTTCCTTTTGATAAGTTTCTTGCTCAAGAGATTAGTGATAAGGCAGTTAATATATTACAAGCTACAAAAGCTGGTGAGATGTTGCCACGAATAGCTCAATCAAAAGAAATGTTTGATTGTAAGTGGTGTAATTATAAGGAGACTTGTTGGAGTTAAAATAGGCGACACATGAGAAAAAAATGTCGCCTATAACTTCAGCCAATGAAGGTAGGGATAGTATAATGAGTATAGTAAGATTTGGCAATACCAATCGTGATATGAGTGGAAGAGAATTAGTTGAATTAATAAGTCAGAAAGTTCCGCCACAAACACAGATTGATATTTTAAGAGACACATATCCTAATGGTGTAATTAGAGGTGACGAGTTTAATGTAGGCTCTTTAAATGGAGAGCCTGGAAAATCTTTAAAGATAGATATTAATCCAAGATCACCTTGGTTTATGAAAGGCAATGATTTCAACGGATCAAGTGGCGTTGGAGGCATTGTTAAGATATTGATGGAGGGTCGTGATATGAAGCTACCCGAAATAAAAGAATTTTTTTCTGATTATTTAGACGACACTCCTAGATTTCTTAGAGATGAAAATGCTGCTCCTCCAATTGATTCTATAATCAACAAATCATTGAGACAGCAAATAAATATCAATACACCATTTGATAGTGAGCATTCTTATTTAAGTGTGGACGGTGAAGTCATATGTATGGTCAGACGATACAATATGAGAGATGGTGCAGGCAATCCAGTAATGGACGATCATGGCAAGCCTAAGAAAGAATTTCGTCAGTTCACTGGAACTAATCCGTATCCTAAGATGCCTGATGTCAGACCGTTATATAATATACCGAACATTTCTGCTTCAGATAAAATCATATGGGTTGAGGGTGAGAAATGTGCTGATGCTCTTAATGAGATGGGATTTACAGCTACATGTACTATGGGTGGTGCTGGAATGTTGTCTCGTAAGTCAGCTAGTCAGTTTGACTTCTCACCATTACATGGCAAAGAACTAGTTATATGGCCCGATAACGATAACGCAGGTAAGAAAGTTGCTGAACTCGTACAAGACTTAGCTATGAACGCAGGTGCAAGGTCAGTAACAATGCTTACACCACCTTTAGGTAAGCCTGAAAGATGGGATGCAGCCGATGCTATAGCCGAAAGTTTTGATATAAGTCAGTTTCTAAGTGCAACAGTTAAGCATGTTAAACGAAATATAAATCTATTAGATAACAGTTTGTTAATAAATAGGTTTGAGGGTAAAGCACCTGAACAAAAGTTTTTAATCGGTGAAACACTACCATTAGCTGTTCCTATAATATTTTCTGCGTCTGGTGATGCTGGAAAAGGTATGATGACTTTGGACTTGGCTATGAAAGTAGCAAGTGGTCAGCCCTTGTCTGCATCTTTCGGTGGTAATATTACCGAGTTCGGTAATGCAATTATTTTTACAGCAGAAGATGATGAAGGTGAAATGCATAGAAGAATTGAACGCTTAGATGCGAACAATTCTAGGTTTAACTATGAACATGAGCTACGAGTCGTGTCTTTGCCGAATGTTGGTGGTGTATTTCCTATACTTCAAGATACACATGATGGCTACAGAACTAGCGATGAGTTTGAAAAGATATATGCACAAATACTACAGATGAGTGATTTAAAGTTAATTGTGTTTGATCCGTTGGCATCATTTGTTCATGCAGATGTAAACTCCGATCCAGCGGCAGGAGCAGCGTTGACTGGACTTCTTGCAAAGATAGCTACAGAAACGGGTGCTTCAGTCATTATGTGTCATCATATGACAAAAATTAAAGATGATACAATTGTATCAACACCTGAACAAGCAAGGAATATGATACGAGGTACGTCAGCATTAGTTGATGGTGTACGTTGTGCTTTTACAATATGGCAAGTTGATGAAGCAACAGGTCGTAGGCGTTGTCAGGACTTAGGTATCGAATACCAAAGAAACAGATGCTTTGATGGTGCAGTTGTTAAATCAAATGGACCTGCAAGGCGTGATATACGTCACTTTATTCGTGATGTATTTACGGGATTATTAGAAGATCGATCTGAAGATATAGCAAGGCTGCATTCAGGTAGTAATAGACAAATAAAGAAAGATGCCTTGTTTGCTTGGATTGCCTTATGTGAGCGTGATGGTAGAGCATTAACACAACAATCGGGAGCTGATGCAATATTGCAAAGAATGGCAGCAGATTCTGATGCACCTAAAGTTTTAGACAACGCAACACAGCGAACAATTGATGGATTAGTCAGAGAATTATTGAATGAAGTTAGAATATCTAAGTATTCTTTTTCTAGGTCAGGTGGTCGTAAGTGGCTTGGTACTGTAGACGGAGACATGAGTAGAGGCGAGTATGATGCAAGAACAGCAACAGAAAACTTATAAACTTCCAGACAATAACGTCTGCATATCCTTTAGTGGAGGTAGAACCAGTGCCTTTATGCTTCATCATATATTGGAAGCTAACAACGGATTACCTGATAATGCCTTGGTTTGCTTTCAAAACACTGGTCGTGAAATGCCACAAACATTAGACTTCGTAAATAATTGTTCGCAAAAATGGGATGTAAAAATTACCTGGTTAGAATATGATTTGAACGAAGAAAACAAACATGTATTTAAAATTGTTCGCTATGACAACGCAAGTCGTAAGGGTGAGCCGTTTGATAAATTAATAAATAAACACAACAGATTACCCAATCCTATGTCTAGGTTTTGTACGGGCAGCTTGAAAAGAGATACGACATCTAAGTATTTAAGAAGCCTTGGTTGGAAGAAGTGGCACAACGCTTTGGGTATAAGGTCAGATGAAAAGCACAGATGCAAACCTGGTTTTGCAAATGGCTTCTACCCTTTCTATCCCATATGTGAAGCTAATCACTCCATATTTGATGTTGATAGGTTTTGGCACAAACAAGATTTTAAATTAGATTTGCCTGTTGTTAATGGCAAAACTATTAAAGGTAATTGTGATTTATGTTTTTTAAAGTCTGAATCACAGCTTGCATCAATGGTGAGAGACCACCCTGAACTAGCAAAATGGTGGATTGATGCAGAAGAAAGAACTGGTAGACAGTTCGAGAGAGGAAGAAACTTAAAGAAATTCGCAGAGTTTGTTGATAGACAGCAAGATTGGATATTCAACGATGAAGCGTACTTATGCCAAGCTGATGGAGGAGATTGTACGGGATGAAAATAGTTGATTTATTTAGTGGGATTGGTGGCTTTAGTTACGCTGCTGAGAAATTAGTGGGTGGCTTTGAAACAGTTGCCTTTGTAGAAAGAGAAACTTATTGCCAAAAAGTCTTGCGAAAACATTGGCATAATGTTCCAATATTTAGTGATATAAGGAGTTTTGATGGAAAAGAATTTAGAGATGCAGACATCGTTGTTGGAGGATTCCCTTGCCAACCCTGGTCAGTCGCAGGAGAACAGCGAGGAGATTCAGATGACCGTGATCTCTGGCACGAAATGGTTAGGGTTATTGAAGACATACGACCTCGATGGATCATTGGGGAAAATGTGCGAGGCTTTGTTAACATGCCAATGGGCCTCAAAAGAAGTCTCTTTGACTTGGAGAGTATCGGATACAAAGCCGCACCATTTATTATTCCAGCTTGCGCCGCAGATGCCAAACACAGACGAGAACGATGTTGGATTGTGGGCCACACCGAACACGATGGATCATTTACCTCAAAGGTCAGAAGAAGCTACAATCCGAATGATGAACGGACATCGGAAAGGTCGCAGCAAACCTTCCAATTTGAGGGAGCAAGTGGACGAGAACACGATGAAGATGTGGCCCACGCCAACAGCGACACCGAGAGGCGCACACACGGGAAAGATGTCGGGGTCAGTAAGCGAGGACGGGAAGACATCAATTCGGGGAAACGGAACAAAGTTCGGAGCGACACTTCAAACAGCAGTTGCGATGGCAGAAAAAAAGAAAAGGGAGATGTACCCTACACCAACGGCTCGGGATTACAAGGACTCGGGGGAGAACCTGGATCTATATCGGAGCAAGAGGCAAGACACTCAATTGGGGGTAATAGTCAAGAGAATGAGCGAGATAGACGACTCGAAATCGGATCAGGACCAATCTGGTGGAAGCCTGAACCCCGAGTGGGTCGAGTGGCTCATGGGGTATCCAATCGGACACACCGAATAAAATCCTTGGGGAATAGTATAGTTCCTCAAGTAGCTGCAAGGTTATTTTGGGCAATAAAGGAGGCAGAAAATGAGCGAACAAAGTAGACGAAGAACATGGGATGTAAAAAGAACATGGGTTGCAGCAGCGCAGCCCATACCAAAGACGAACATTTGTTCGGTTTGTGGTAAGCCAGGTGCTTCGTATTCAATTAATAACGGCTGGTCTTGGTTTTGTTGGCCCTGTAAACCTGATGATGCTACATGGGATGTTCGCTATGACTAGTAGCGAGAATTACAATGCTTTGAAAAAAGTATGTAAAGAAGCTATGAATACGAAGACAGAACCCGACCCAAACGAACAATTATTTGAAGACGATCCAAGAGCTGCAAAAGAAGTCGAATACGGCAAAGTTCAAAAAAAATATACTCATATGGAAACAAAAAGTATTTTAGATGAATTTTAATGCTTGACACTAGGCTATGAATACCTATATAACTATCTTGTTCTAGCAAAAAAGGAGATGGACATATGCCTAAAACTAATATGACATTCATTAGAGGTGATCAATCGCTACCTACTGATGAGTTATTCCAAAGCGATAATATGATTAAAGTAAGATTTCCAGTTAATGCCCAGTCGAAAGCAAGGGGTATTGGTAGCGAAAGAATGTGGGTCGAGGTTCTTAGTGGTACTGCTAAAGATGGTGTTGGCGAGATTAATAACGTACCTGCTTTTTCTGATTTTAATCTTGGAGACCTTATCTCTTACGAACTTAATGAAGAAGATGGTGTTTACTATTTTGGTAAGTTAATCAAAAGCAAGGGAGGTAGTGCTGATGTCAGGTAATAAAGGTTTTGACGACCATTATAAGCAGCTTGAGGGTTTTAAAATCAAGCAATATGTAGGCATGGTTGATGACGATGGCTACAATGGTTTCCCAAAGTTTGTGCTAACGAAGAGAGGCTATAAAGACATAGCCATTGAAGTTAGTTGCGATCCCGAGGGCAATGGTGGTGGTTTCTTATTTATAGGAGATGCCGATGCTTAGTCCTTTAGAGAAAAAGAGAGCATCATATCTTTCATTTTTTAAAGATGGTGTTGCCGATGGTTTATTATCAGGCATTATTGATGATAGTAAAAGGTCTTCTGCTTACTATAAGCAAGGTTATGATTTTGGTTTGGTCATGTATGCAAAGTCAAGATTAGACATTGCTGCTGAAATGGAGAATGATAATGAATAAAAAAGATGACATGATGCCTAATTGGGCTGAAGCTATACTTGAAGTCGAGGGTTTGATTAATGAGGAAGTTAGCAAGCTAACCAAAAGAGGAGAGCATAACATAGCTAAAATCCTTATGAACTCTTTAAAGGTAATTAAAAGAGGATATTAATATGAATAAGTTTATTGTGTTGCATATCTTACAGACCACTCCTATCAAAAGGAGTGGTTTTGTGTATAAAATTAAAGAATTTTTTAATAAAATATTTAGGAAAAGGAGAAGTGATGAAAGATTTTAATCATTGTCAAGTGTGTGGAGATAGACTCAAAGTTGTAAACATAACAAGAGAAAAGCCACGAACTTGTTATATGTGTCTTGGAGACAAGGCTAGTGGGTCTCCTGCTTTGAGAGAAATCTTTGAGAAATTACAAAAAAATCCAACACCAGTCGATGAAGATGGAGCAATGTTTGAAGACGATCCCAGGGCATTAAAAGAAAACGATACCCAAAGATATGTTAGAAAACCACAAGAAATACATTTTGGTGTGTCAGAGGTCGCTAGTATGGCTTCTAGGGGTAGTAATTACTACAAGTATAAAAGAGGTTCTGCAAATGATGGAACACGGTACACTTATAAAAAGGATAAAGATTAATGTCAGAACTTATTTGTAATCTTCCAGCACAACAAGTGTGGGTTCGTAAAGAGTATCTCCGTGATCTTAAAGACGGTCATGGAGAGTTTGTTAAAGGTGTTTGGGTTACTGCAAAGTCTATGGCTGGTCGAGCCTTTTACTTTGAAACCTACCTACCTGAATATGGTGCTTTGTTCGATAAGCTACCTATCAGCGCCTTTCTATCAGAGCCTAAAAAACCTAAGTTGGATATGGATTTGCCCAACCTACAGTTTTGGAACTGCATGGATTATAATATTACGTCTATCTATAAACAATTTATAGGCAGCATGGATTTTGAAATATTAACCAGGGATTTTGGTATCGTTAAAGGTGTTTATATATGCACATTGGATAACTACCACAATCAACCTGATGTTATTGATTATAGCACTAGCGAATTACCTTCCGAACATAAGTCTTTCAATCTGCTTGAATTGGATAACGGTCAATATTGTCTATATCCGAACAATAGAATGAGAGTGTTTGACAATAGCCTTACACCACAAGAGCCTTTGAAGCCTGATTTCTTGGTTAGCACAATCGAGTATCAAGTTGAAAATGGCAATAACACTAGGCTTGGCGATACCGATGAATACTTTTGGAAGACGAAAAAGGAGAAGTGAATACCATTTTAATCTTACTCATTAGAATGGTCAGAGATGGGCTATCGGTTTTAATCCTTTCTAGGGTAGCCCATCTCGCTAATTATGGAGGAATATATGGTTAAAATGTTTGTGTTAATATGTGTCGTTTGGGTTGAGGGTAGCCGTTATGACGGCGGTCAACAACAATGCATGATGCATGAAAGTCAAGTTAAGTATATGACGTTGGATCAATGCCGCAGCGATATACCAAAAAGCGAACAATTAATAGAAGCAGCTATATATGATAATTTTGGCGAAGAGCCTATAGATCATCAAATTATGGCTAGTTGTATGGGAGGAGCGTAATGAGAAAACTACCTAAAGAAAAGTTTGTTATCCATTGTAAGGAAACAAAATATTACATGGTTCAGATCGAAGCCGATAACTACGAACAAGCCGTGAAACAATGGGAAAACATAGCTAAGAGGCGTGATTACACTACGCTTCATAGCAATATGGAAACCCAAAGCGTTAGTCAGGAGGTGTAAATGCCTAAGAAAAAACAAACAAAATGTGCCGAGTGCCAAGAAAAAATTGTCATTGGCATGGAACTGGTGATGAATAACCGAACAATTTGCCTCGGGTGTGCCACAGAAAAAGGCATCACTCAACAGTTAACATCATCCGTGCTGCACCACATGAATTGTTCGTATGATGTATATTCATGCCCTGAATGCTACAGAAATTACGATCAGATGATGCGACATTTAGGCTATGTTTGTACCCTTAATGGTACGTTCTATAAACGCACCGATGACCCCAAAATTGTGGTGCTTTATGAGTGATTTACTTACCACTTACCAACTTACCACGGTAAGTAGATTGGTCGGTAAGTTGGCAAACCCTTGTGTAGCCTCGGTTTGCGTAAATCTACTTACCGAGGTTACTTCTTACCACGGTAAGTTAATTTTAGGTTGTAAGTCATTGATTTTGCTCCTACTTTTTTACTTACCGAACTTACCCCCTAAAGGGGGTATAGGTGGGTGGTAAGTAAACCACCCCACCTTACCCTATAGAACCTATTTAAATGGAGATAAAATAAGATGCCAAAGGTAGCACAAGATTTAACTAAAGAACAAAGATTAGCAGGTTGGAAAAGATTGACTGATAAGCAGCAAGACTTTCTTAATAACTTTATGCATAAGGATATGACGCAGACTTCTGCAGCTAGGTCAGCAGGATACGCAAATCCAGGAGTCGATGCCGTCAGGTTGCTCCGTAACCCAGTTGTCCAAGAGCGTTATCAGGAAATGCGTGACGAAGCACAAAGTCGGTTCGGGGTCACCATTGATAAGTCGGTGCGTGATCTACTCAAAATCCGTAACGAAGCATGGGAGTCAGGTAAATTCGGTGAAGCTATCAGGGCTGAAGAACTACGCTTAAAGGCTACTGGACTGCTTGTAAATAAAGCACATGTGCTACATGAGCGTACAGATAGCATGACAAGAGAAGAAATTCTGTCAAAACTTCAGGAATTTCAAGACATTGCCCATAAACGCATGAAAATAGCGAACAAATCCCATAACGAGCCAATTACGATAGAGCAAAATAATGTAAAACCCACTAAATAGCGAATTTACTTGGCGGGTCGGGTCAGGCGTTCACCCTCGGGTTTCGGGGGTGTCGGGCTTTCGGGCTGGTCGGGCTTGAATTGTTCGGTATTTCGGGCAGCAGCATAGCCCGGGTCCACGCCAAATTGTTCGGTGTCGGGATTCGCTGTTGCGTCCAGACCGCACAATTGTTCGGGGTCGGGCTGCCTGGATCTCCCAGTGCGAAGGAAACTCACAATTGTTCGCAAATATACCCAGCTGTGACCAGGGAAGGCGTCCTGGTTAAAACCGCACAATTGTTCGCATTTACCCAGCTGGGCCCTGGCGTCAACTGAATATACGCTGCTAAATAAAAATAAAAAAAATGTTTTTAGTTGTTGACATGTAGGAACTGAAAGCCTATATTAATAATAAGACAAACAAAAACAGCCAAAGGAGAAGAAAAATGAGTAAATTTCAAAACTCTTATCTTGTTGATAACTTCGCAGAGTGTGACGGTTGCAAGAACTTATTCCATGAAGACGAAATTGTAGCATCTGTTCAGATGCCTTACTATGCATGTAAAGACTGTGAATATGATTTAATTAAACAAATGGGAGAAAAACAATGAGTACATTAGAAAGCAACGTAATCAAAGCACTTGAGCCGATCATAAATCAATCTAACGACCAAGAAGACCCTAGAGTGATTGCTTTATCAAAATATTTGGACTTGGCACTTGAGCCAAACATAACTTACGAGTCAAACGACATCTATTCTTTTGATGGCGAAGAATATATGATTTTAACTGATGACGAAGCAGACGAAAAAGTTGCAGAATATATTAAGGAAACTGTTTGGGCATTTAATCCAAGTTTTTTATCTTGCCATAGTGGTATTGATGAAGACGTTTTTAAGTTGCTTCAAGAAAAATGCGAGTCAGCAAACGAAGCTATATTGAAGTTAATAAAAGATTTCGATCATTTTGTAGAAGATGCAGTTGCTTCAGACGGCAGAGGTCATTTCTTGTCATCGTATGACGGCTACGAGAACGAGCAAGAACACGACAGAGAAACATATTACATCTATAGAACCAACTAATTCCGTTGGCTGGAAGAGAAAAAGGGCAACCTTCGGGTTGCCTTTTTTTGTGCCTGAATTAAAAATTGTTCGCTTGCAGCAACACTGGTTCCTTTTTCCAGGTCGGGGTCGGACTTCACAATTGTTCGCAATTGCGCTGCAGCATGCGTCACAGCACGGCTACCTTCCTGAACCACAGCTGGGGGCCCTGGTGAAAAAGCGAACAATTGTTCGTTGCCTCCCAGCTGTATC
>Ga0208157_1000462_pt1 | contig 22263 bp, 38 predicted proteins | sample 5_EtaG_FD_184077 | JGI IMG/M metagenome (GOLD analysis project Ga0208157, IMG submission 184077) | Marine viral communities from the Subarctic Pacific Ocean - 5_ETSP_OMZ_AT15132 metaG (SPAdes) (version 2) | ecosystem: Environmental > Aquatic > Marine > Oceanic | place: Pacific Ocean | collected...
ACTCTTTAGTTGCATCGTCTGCTCTGGATTTGATGTAAGTAAACGCTTTGTGGTTGAAACCAGTTGCAAAAATACCTTCGAAAGGTATGCTCCTAGATTGTAGATAAGCATGAAAACCCATAGCACCGAGACCGAGACTGCGTTCTCTATACGCTGAGTAGGCAGACTTTGTATACCCTTCTTTCCCTTCTTTAACATATTTTTGAAAGCGTTTAAAATTTGCATTGTATCCTCCTAACTGTGTTGTGTCTATTGCATTGTCAATGTAATGTTGTAAAACATTGTCAAGCATTGTTATTAAATCTGATATAAACATATCATCTTTTGACCATTTATCAAAGTGTTCTAAATTAACAGACGATAAACAACATACTGCTGTACGTTCTTCATCTGTTGGTAGTGTTATCTCAGAACATAAATTACTTTGTCTGATTTTTAATCCTAAATCTTTTTGTCCTTTTGGCAATGCTTCGTTACATGTATCTATGTTTACCATGTAAGGTTCACCGGTCTCTGCTCTTGCATGAATAATTTGCCACCATAAGTCTCTAGCATTTACTATCTTTACAGCTTCGTTAGTCTTAGGGTCAATCAATCTCCAGTCTTCATCATGTTCAACAGCATGTAAAAAAGCATTAGTAATATTAATACCATTATGAAGATTAAGATTCTTCCTGTTAATATCTCCGCCTGATTCTTTACGCATGTTAATAAACTCTTCAATCTCTGGATGACTTATATCCATATAAGCTGCATAGCTTCCTCGTCTTGTAGTGCCTTGATTAAAGGCTAACATCTGTGAGTCTACAACATGGATGAAAGGAATGCTTCCAGTAGAACGACTGCCATGAGTAGTTGAAATACCATTGCTCCTAATATCGCCCCAATATCCACCGATGCCTCCACCTGAACTAGCGAGCCATATGTTTTCATCGTAATGAGCAGATAAACCACCCCTACTGTCAGGAACATAATTAAGGAAACAACTGATAGGAAGCCCACGACTTGTACCCCCGTTACTAAGTATAGGAGTGCTAAACATGAACCAACGAGAGGAACTGTAGTTATAAAGTCTTTGAGCCAGTTCAAAATCTGTTTCCCCTTTGTAGGTTGCTCCGAAGACGGAGGCTCTTGCAAATGCTTCTTGGGCATGTGTTTCTCCTTCCCAAAAATATCTATCTTTGAGTGTGTCTAAACTAAATTTATCAAATGTTTTTTCTTTATTATAGTTTATTTCAATTCCTAAGTAAGGCTTAGTTCCTATTTTATCTTCAACCATTATCTTGTTCCTTGTTGTTTACGTAAATAGCTATTATAGCATAATGTATAATTTTATACAAGTCTAAATTATTCTTTCCGTCTTTCTTTCCAAACCTCATAGCATACTTCATAATGTTTCCAAGACAGAATCCTTCCCCATATCCTGAATCAATTATCATATCTGTTGCTTGGTACTTACCATTAGCATAGTGTTGGTCATACGTATTACCTACGTAAGCTTTTAGTTCATTTAATATTTTATCTTCGTTGAATTTATAATTCACTGCTTCTCCACTCCTTTGGTAAACTCTCTTCGTTATACCATGTAAAATTATTTTTTTCTGCCCATTCAGCATGAGTTCTTTTAGTTCCGTCTTTTCTTTTCTTTGCTTGAGGCATAGGTGCAAAAGGTTTTTGAAATAAAAATACTAATTCATAGTCTTCAGGCAAAGCCTCCCTTATATGTATGTACTTACTAAACTCTGCGTAATCCCAAAACCTACCTTTAGCTTCAATTAAAATAGTTTTATTATTTATTATTTTAACAAAGTCAGGCTCATACTTATGTTTAACAATATAGTCTATGTTATCCCAATGATGTTTCCAATCTTTAAGAAGAGTTTGATGTATTTCATATTCCCAAATACTATCATACCCTTTAGGTACTCCAGTCTTTTTAGGTCTAGGTTTTCTCGGTACTCTTTTAGGCATTGTCAATAGAAGAATCGTAGTTCTTAACTAGCTTCCAATATGTTAGTATACTATTAAACATACCTAAATGTCTTTCATGAGATTCTTCATCCCATATATGACAAAGTATTAATCCTGTATCAGCCCTGTCTACAAAGATAGAAACTCTCTGTGGATTATCAAAGCCACAACCCTGTGCATAAGCAGACAACTGCATACCATGTTCATCATACACTAATTTAGCAGGGTCTTTACCAAAGAGATTATCTTTAGTTTTAAAGTCAACAAAGATTCCAGACTTAGAATATAAATCTATCTTACCACCATAACCTGAATCAGCACAAAACGAATCTTCTGCAATCCATTCTTCATCAGGAAAGTTATCATCTAACCAAGCCTTAATAAGTTTGTAAGGTTTTGTTTGACCTAAACCTAAGAAACCTTTTTCAATTTGATAGTGTATTTTAGTGCCTTGTTTGGCAGCTTCCATACCTATCTTCTTAGAATCATGTTTACATCTGTAAGAAAAAGAGTCAAGAGATTCTCCCTCGTATCTCTCTAAAGTAAGAGCCGAGTTAAGTGCTTGATTTATTTTCCAGTTTTCTAATGAAGGTTTAGCTATCATACCTAGTATGGTAGTGACAGAAGGAACTAGGTTTTCTTTCTTAGCATCTCTAAGAGTTGTGTTCCTTTCTTTACCATTAGCACCGATGATAGTATACATTGGTTCACCCTCTTGAGTATACCAATGTCCTGACTCAGACGTAAATTTATTATAGCTATCTAATTCAGTTTTGTCAATATTTTTTTTATTTTTCACGATGATTTACCCACCTTAATTTTCTTGTTTCAGGAATGAATAGTAAAAACCCTACACCTGCTTCTACTTGTTCCGGAGTTCTTGTTGATTTTGATTGCCAATGTGCTTTTTGATTAGTTCTTTTTCTCAACCCTGCAGTTTTAACATCTACTAATTTAATGTTTCCTTCAGGGTCTCTGACTACTAAGTCAATAAAACCATCACATCCACAGTTTCTAAAGACTTCATATCCATTATCCCATAACCAAGTTACAGCATAATATTCTGCTAAGTCTCCTTTTCTACTGGATGATTTTTCTTTAATGAGTTTCATACCAATTCTCTCCTATTTTATATTCTCCTGTTAGAGGACAACGCATGTTAAAGTGTTGGCTTGCTTTCTTAATAGCTTCAACTCCTAGTTGTCCTACAAATTCAGCTTGAGATTCTTTTACTTGTATCTGCCACTCGTCATGAATGTTAGCTACAAACTTAGCATCAAGCGTATTTAAGTTTATAAGTTCTTGTAATATACACATGGCTTTCTTCATAACTATAGCACCACCACCTTGTAATAAAGTATTAAGTGCAGCGTGTTGGCTACGTACATATATCTTACGACCATCTAATCCTTTAAGGAATCCTCGTTCAGATGCTTTTTGTACTTTATCTTTTAAAGTTCTAAGTGACGGTAAGTTTTTGAAAAAAGTTTGTTTAAGTTCTTTACCTTTTTTTAATCCACCACCTGCAACTGAACCTATTTTAGCATCACCTGCTCCATAAACTAATGCATATATAAATGTCTTAGCTTGGTCTCTTGTTTTAAGACCTGCAAGATTTTGATTAGTAGTATGTATATCACCATTGATAACTTCTTCAATATAATCAGAATCATCCATGTAATGTGCTAACATTCTAAGTTCTAGTCCACTAGCATCTACACCTACAAGTTTATATCCATCAGGTATAGTCCAACATGAACGACACTCTTTACCATATGGACTACCTGCATTAGGTACTTGTGCCATGTTAGGATTTCTATGTGTCATTCTCCCTGTAATAGTACCATTAGGTATTACGCTACCATGAACTCTATCATCTTTGAGTTCATCTATCCAAGATGTAACTTGTGCTATACGTTTTTGATATAGTAAAAAATCTGCAATTAACTTAGCTTCTCTTATATGTTTAATTTTTTTGAGAGTGCCTTCATCTACAATAGGTTGACCTGTTGGTGTAAATCTTTCAGGCTTCCAACCAAAGTCAATAAGATATTCTCCTATTTGTTTACGACTACCAAGATTAAACTCTTGTAAAGATTGTCGCATGAAGGGGTCTGTGTTGTTAGTTGTTATACATCTATTGTATTCATCATCAGTAAGACCACGCTTAGATAGTTCACCATCTTTCTTTATGTAAGGTGTAACCAATTTATCATCAACCCACTTAGGTTTAAATGTTCTATGCACTTCATCTTCTACATCAAGTTGTTTAGCTTTTAATTCAGCAAGAAGTTCCATAGCTTGTTGAGTGTTAAAAAAGAAACCAGTCTTTTCTTGCTCTTTCATTATCTTAGCTACACAATGTTCTAAATCTATACATTCTTTACTAAATATTTTACCTTCATTAATAAGATAATTATACACAGCTTCATTTAGTTTAACATCTTGAATACAATACTCTAACATTTCAGGAGTATAAGAATCAAAGTCTTTAGGTTGTTCTTGTTTCAAACAACCAACACGCCAACCCCAAGCTTTTAAACTGTGTCCGTTCTCACGAACAGGATTAAATAGTCTTGACATAACAAGTGTATCTTCTATCTTACAAGCAAACTTAGCACCGTAAAGTTTTTCTAGTACAGGTATATCATAACCTATAATGTTATGACCTATAAGTGTTCCAGCTTCTTGTAAAAATTTAATACCTTCTTTTATTTGTGTGTTATCAAATGTATGTGAGACACCATTTAATTCTTTAGCTACAATACACCATACATTATTAGGATTTAATCCATCAGCTTCTATGTCAAATATTATTTTAGAATTGTTCATTGTCAAATGTTTCCTCCTCTGATACTTCAAACAATCTACCTGTATCAGTATTATATCGGAGACCACAAGCTAATCCTGTGTCCCCCGTATATCTAGACTTTAATACCCTTACTTTTGTGGTATTAGCTTCTTCAGGATTAGTTGCCTGTTGATTTCTTTCTAGTGCAATTACACAATCAGATAACTGTGCTATACCTTGTGAGCCTTTAAGGTGTGACAAGGATACTTCAATACCTTGCTCATGTCCTTTATCACCTGATGCTCTACGTAAATGAGATACTAATATCATGCCTACTCCAGTCTCTTCTACAAGACTGCGTAATTTATTCATAAGCATATCAATACCACGTCTTTCATCACCTTCATGAAGAACATTGACAAGCATATGTAAGTGGTCAACCACGACCCATTTACATTCACATCCTACAATAATATATCTAAGCTTGGCAAAGATATCATCAATGTCAGTAGCACCTAAATGAGAATGAATAAACACTCTACCTTCAGGTATAGTCTTATCAAACAAACTCATAAGGTCATCGTCTGTATAATTCTTACGCTTTTCTGATAAGTATATTCTGTCGTTAGCTTCGATAGATAAAATACCATCAGCAGTTCTTAACCAGTTCTCTTCAAGTGCTACGATACCTACATTGTCTTCTGTATTTTTAATAAGCCAGTGTTCTAGTTCTCTTGTTACACTAGACTTACCGAGACCTGTACCACCTGTAAGTGTGACGAGTTCTCCTTTACGCATACCATAGAGTTTCTTGTTCAGTCCCTCCCAAGGATATGCAATACTCTCTTTCTCTTCTCTATGTAACCAATCATTCTTTTGAGATGATAGCTCCATGATACCTGAAGGAGTGTATTTTTTAGAGTTCCACCAAGCTTGGGTAAACTCTTGAAACTTTTTCTGTTTAAGCATTTCGTTTGCATCTTTGAATCCATTTGGGAATGACATGATTCTAGTTTTATTAGGCTTAAGTATTTTAGCTACAGCTTTAGCTGCATCTTTACCTGCCTTGTCATTATCAAAACATAGAACTACATTATCAAATGATTCTACAAATTCAATACTCTCTCGTATATCTTTAACAGCAGCCGAAGCTCCACGTTTAAGAGATACTACCGACCACTTACCTTGGAAGAGTTCATGTACTGCCATAGCATCACACTCTCCTTCAGTAATAGTCAGGTACTTACCACCTGTATTTCCATACAGTTGCTCTCCAAATAAACCTGTATTCTCAAAGGTACCATTAGTAATAAATCCTTTGTTAGATACAAACCTAGTTTTAGTACCGACAATTTCATTACCATTAAAATATGGATAGATATGTTGGGTCACATTATTGTTTCTATCTTTTACTATCTTAACACCAAACTTAGTTGCTGTATTTTCAGAGATACCTCTGTCAGTTAAAGCACCATAAGCACCAGTATAAGATGTAAGAAATGTATTATCAGGTTTAGGTTTACTAGTCATCTCAACTACTTTACCTGTTGATTCATTCTCATAGTCTGTAAAGAATGTATTACAACTAAAACATTTAGCAGAGCCGTTCTCATTTAATGATACAGCATCACTGCTACTACATTTAGGACAGGGTAATTTGTGTTTAATAAAGTGGGTTTGTTCTTGTTGCATTCTATCTCCTTTAGAAATGTGGCTAGGCTTTTACACCTAGCCGAGTTATAGTTAATCAGAATCTTCAGTAGTGTCTTCGTCCTCCACATCTAATTCATCAACAATTTCATCTTCTTGTTCAACCATAGCTTCAGGACTTTCTTTCAGCACAGCTTCAAGATTATTCTGATGTCCTTGTGAAGCATAGTTTAAAGCTTCAACTAGTACATTTAAAGTACCTATCTTACTGATAGATACACTAGCACCTGCTTTTCTTTGCTCGTCTTCAATCTTAGAAACATCATAGATTGATTCACCATCGTCATTATTAATAGTAATTATCATATTAAAATTCCTCGTCTTCATCAAAGAATTCAGAGCCGTCTTGGGCTTTGTATTCTACTAAATCTACAATCTGAACAGCTTGTAAGTCGAGACCTTTCCCTGCCTTACCTGCATATTCCCAATCGTATTCGTTATATTGAACTCTAATTTTAGAGCCATTTCCTACAGCAAGATTAACTTCCTGTTTGTTTTGGTCTAGTAATCTAGGTGCAACCCTGACCATTCCATTTGGTCCATTGACTTTACGTTTGATTACTATAGCAGAACCTTCATCCATCTGCTTAATGGTATGTCCACGAGTTGCAAAGTCATTCGCAGTCTCTTCATCAACAACTAAGTTGACTGTGTACATTGGTTCAAATGTGGTATTAGGCTCTTTAATACTTGCCCAATACGCAGTTCCTTCTACTATCATATTTACCTCCTACGGTTTGTTATTAATAGTTCGTTAAAAATTGGGAGAGTTTGGAGCTAACTACTCTCGAAGTTATGGACTGAAGCCAAACCAAATCGTTTACATTTGGAGATAGAGGGCTTAAAGTTCTTTGGTTACTCAATGTCATGTTGCACATTTTACACTATTTCTTCTTGAATGTCAAGCATTATATCATCTAATGTATAAATACTTTCATCACATAGTTTAACATAAAAGTAATTATCTTTATCCCATCTACATTCATAAGATGTTTTGTTCTCATACATCTCATGTCCGTGTCTACCAATCCAATCACTAAAGGTTCTATATTCTTCAGCTGTCATTCTTGTAAAGCCTTCCATTATATTATACTCCTATATATCTATCTTTGAATTAGACATTCTTTTAATCATGTCCCAACAAACATCTTCTTGTGTTTCTACCATTGTAATATTTAAAGTTACTAAAGCAATACATAATATACCTATCAAAGCTAGAAATGTAGCATCTCTATAGTTAAATTCTTTTTTAAATAACTTCCATTCTTTTTTATAATTCATATTCTACTATCTCCTTTTTTCTTTTATCATTATATTTAGTTACAATCCTTCCACTATTATAACCTGTAATTTCTTTATTCCATTTACCATTTTTAAAAGTAACTTCTATAAATTTAATAGTGTTATCAAGTCTTTCTTGTTTTAATTTTTCTTTTTGTTTTTCTACTATTTTAGTGTGTTGTGTCATTGTCTTCTCTTACTTCAAAAAACATTTCTATGTTATCAGGTATTTGATTTTTTAAATGTCGTAAAAAATTTATATCTTCATGCAGTTCCCATTCTTCTTTTGTTTTAATATTTATAATTGATATTATTTTTGATACTCCTATTAAATCTACCATGTTATCTACAATATTTTCTACTGTACTACCATAAGATTTTAAAAAAGTATGTTCGTTATTGTTAATAACTTCTACCATATATTCATTCGTCATTCTTAGTTATCTCCTGTAATTCTTTAAAAGTTTTTATGTGTGGATATTGTTTTAAATATTTCATTACCCATTTGTCTGTCATGTATGACATATGTAATTGTCCTTGACCAAAAGCATGTGTCTGTTCAGGGAGTAGTCCCTCAACATTGTCAATAGTAATTGTATTAGCTTGGTCTTCGGGCAATAAAGTTTTTAACCATTCAATTTGTATAGGTTTGACTAGCTTTCTAAGCTTTTTAATTTGCTTTGAATTCATTTACACCCACTCTCTAAATTCTATGTATGGTGTTTCTTTGTGTCCTTCAGGCAACCACTCTATCATATCTTTAACTTCTTCTAAAGTAAAAGTTGTACTTGCACTATCTCCTTCATCATCATGTGATAGTATCAAAGCTTTACCTGCATAGTTTCTATCTTTAATACTAAAGTATCTTTGATTATCTATAAGTAAACCTTCATCATCTATATACATATCATTTTCAATAGTAAGTCTAACACAATCAAAAGTTCTACAATCTGTTAAGTCATAGATTTCTCTGAAGTTTCCTGTGTATACTACTTCTTTTATTGTTTCATCAAATGGATTTATTAATATTCCTTTCATTTCTTTCTCCTTTTTTTGTGATACATTCTACAGTATCTTTAGTTGTTTGTCAAGCTCAATTAATTTACGCATAGCTACACCCACCATAAAAGCTGTATCATTTAAACCTTCTGATGTGTATTTATTTTTATTTATGTGTTTATATAAATCGTCTTCGACCATTTCTAAGTCTTCTAATATTTCTTTAATCATCATCTACCTCCTCAGTTTCTTTTAAATGTTCAATTAACCTATTCAAACCATCTACAATTCCATTATGTTCAGCTTCAGTATGAGTATCATTTACCCATTCTGTATCTGCAATAATATCGTCTGCAATATCTTTTATTCTTTCAATAGTTATCATCATCTTCTCCTATACATGTATTACAAAGCCTGACATATCCTGTCTTGCTTTACCTTTTGCTTTAAGACCAACCACTACATTGGGTTTGTCCATAAATCTTATATCACTTTCGTCTCCATTGATTACCTCTCTACCTTTGTAATAGATAGGCATAGCACCATTGAATACTACTGCTATGTTATACTTTATAGTATCAAAGTATTGTGCATACTTACTATTAGCTTCTGAATAACTCCAAGTCAAATGATAGTTTTTAATATCACTTACTTTTCTTGTGGGTATTTTAGTGTAGTCATAAAACTGTATATGTGAAAACATCTCAAAGATATTCTTGCCATCAACTTTAATGTGTTCCCATTGTATATCACTAGTACCATTTAATCTCAGGCAAGGAAGCTTATCTTTTTTCTTACAGTAGTTATCAAACTTAGTTATGTCTGATATCAGGTAAGACATGAAGGTATCTCTATCTTCTAAATACAATTTAGTCTTACGCTTTCTAGCTTCTTGTATGACATTAGTGGTTTCACCCTTCTTTATAATGCCACCCCTACCTGCTGTATTAAGACAGGCTTCCTTGCACCCAGCAATGTCTTGATAAGGACATATTTTAGTGTTGATTGGACTCATATGTAATATAGCACTTAGATAATTGCTATACACTTTATTACTTTTTTGTATTTTTGGATTGCTAAATGTTAATAGTTTATACATATTATACCTCTCTATTTAATCCACCTATCAAAGCCTTTAGAACAACTTTTATATCTTCTAAAGTCTTTACCTCTTCATCAATATACTTGATAATATCTCCATGATTACCATACTTACCATCTTTAGGTAAAGTAAGTGTAAAGATATCTCCATTATATTTTGTAGCATTTTCTAATCTGTTATCAAGTTCTTCTATTACTGCTTCACTTATATCTATATACATTGTTACCTCCTATATTATCTTCATCTTTTACTGTGTAAGACTCAGCCATTTTATCTATGTCTGCATGAGAATAAATATTATTACCCGCTATAAATATCTTTTGCTGTAACCATTGTATCATAATATCTTTTATATCTTGCTCATAAACAATAGCAAAGTTAACTTCTATGTATTCAAGTAAATCATTCTTTAAGTCTTGTCTATCAGGTATAGACCAAAGGGATTCAACCTCGTCTAAAATGTAGTCTTTACTTGCTTCTGTCATCATATTACTCATATTGTCTCCTATTATTAAGTTCTGTTTTGATTAATAAATCTATCTGTTAAGTCTTTGATTAATTCTTTAACATCAAAGTCTCCACCTATAGTAGCTAAAGTTAATTCATTTTCAATCTCACCTATCATTTTATAAGTCATATGAGTTTTTATTTCATAACCAAAGTCTGAATTATAATTATAAGGTGTATCAAATTTTAATGAAGTTCCACCATATGAAGCTTCATAATGGTCATCACATTTTCCATCTGATAATACATTATTTACATTTTCACAATGGCTTTTTATTGACTCTCTTATAGAATTAAAATCTTTTTCTAATTCTTCCATTTCTTTTTTAATTGTTTTTAATTCTTTTATTCTATCTTTTAAATAAATTTCATTATCACTTCCTTCAAAGCTATGTTTAAATCTATTTAAAGATGTTTCTTTCCATTCATTTCTTATTTTATTTACAATAGCTGTTCTATCGCATACTCTCATTGGCTGTGCCATATTATATCTCCATATTTATATTTATATATTAATTCAAAGTGGCGTTGGCTCAGAAAATTCTAAGCACTAGCCACAGGTAGGTACTTTAAAGTGATACCCAGCACTATAATTATTTACCTTTGAAACAAAGACACACTATATAGTAATGTATCTTTTAATTTTTCAGTAAATCTAGTCCATGCACTATTTGTATAGGCTTCGTAGCTATCAATAACATTGAATGTTTGTTGTGCATCCATATTGTTTGCAACTTCTAAGACTTGCATACCTTTATTACTTTCACCTAGTTTAACTTTTCGTCTAAACCATAGTGGAAATATAGGGTCTTGTAGCTGTTGATATATAGATACTTTGTTTTGATGATAACCAAAAAATGTTCTACCTTTAGTTTTTTCATCTCTTTCTTTAGCTACTCTAACTCTAATGATGTTAGCCCCTGCTTCAGTACCAGCTCTCCAAATATTTTGGATAATGATAGGTGCTTTATTTATTGATGTAGTAGTTGCACTACCTCGTATTGTATATGTAGTTTTCGACATATTTTATCTCCGTTTTATTATAGTTAATATAAGTGCTAGTTGGTTTATTTACGACTCAAACTAGCAGAAAGAGTACTTTCAGGACTGTTGCTCGGTTTATATTTTGCATAGTTTATCCTGATTGCGCAGTTTAATTTTACGATTTAACAGTAATCCCTAGAGACCAAGTCATATTATTATTGTGCTTTAGTATTAGCACCTCTTTTACTTAGTGTCCTATAAGTTTTTTTTATACTTCCATTGGGACAGTATCTTGCCCATCTTGTCCAAACAAATGTAAAGAAGTTGTAATTAAATTACCATCATAGTCTTGACAAATAGTTATTGTTCTACAAGGTGTTCTATTTTCACCTTTACCTAAAACAACTGTGTTGTCTTCTATAGATTTACAGTTAGTTATATTTATTACATCATGAAAATTCATACTTTTATTACTCATTTTTATCTCCTGTTGTTGGATTAATTTCCTCGTCTAACTGTCTGTTAGCTTCGGTGGTTTCTATTATAAGTTCTTGCTCTTGCATAAACTCTACAAATTCAAAGTGTTCGTTGTCTTCCATATTATATCTCCTAATATAAAATTTAATCATTCAGTTCTGTTTCCGAATGCTTTTACATGATTGCACAAAAACATTCGAAAGTCAAGCACATTTATAACTATTTTAGTTTAATGTATTAATTTAAGGGGCGAGGGTGCTTCCTTAATTAGTATATTTTAAGTCTCCAAAGATTGTAAAGTCCAAACTGTTCCCATTTCTAAAGTATTATCATTAAGATAATCAAAAGTTGAACGCATTTCTAACCAACCATATTTAGATTTCCATAAAGTATATCGTTCTGCTTTATAAGAAAAGCTGTCTTGATATCTATAACCTTCTGATTTAAGGTATCTTTTTGCTTTCAATTCATCATTAAAACGAACTGATATTTTAAATTTATTAGCTCTCTCAATCGCATTAATATTCTGTAATCCATTAGGATTTTGACATTTCTGTTTCATAATTATATCTCCAAATATAAAATTAAAGTATTTGCAATCGACTTGTGCCGAATGCTTTTACACTTTGCCACAACGAAATTCGAAAGTCAAGCACATTTATAACTATTTTATATAAAAAATTAATAAAAGTATTATTTATATTTTATTACTTGACATAATATAAAATATATAGTATAATTTATTATAAATAAAATCGCCCTCAACTACCTGCCCCAGCCCCCCCAATTATAATTATTTTATATAATATAACTAATATAATTAATATAGTTTATATTTATTTTAAGGGGGCATGACATTTAAAGCCCACTCTAACATAATAGGAAGCACAGCGTAGCTTCCGATACAAGAGTTACGACAGCTATTTCAAAGCCTGTATAATATCTTACAGGCTCTTGAAATAATTACTAAAGGCTACGAAACATAAAAAAAATCCCAGAGTCTGTTAAAACTCTAGGATTTAAAGATATTATTAAGCTGATTTTACGTAATCATTAACTGATTGTACAAGCTTTTTAGTAAAAGGTGTATCAAACTTATTATTTACTTTAGCTTCATGAATCAGCTTGCTAATATCTTGGCTAGTCATCTTATTTTCAGGAATAAATGAATTCCAAAGATGAACTTGAAATTTACCAAATCTACCTGATTTACCTTTGAAATTTACAAAGTCATTGTCTTTCTTAAGTTTATCATGTTTCTTTAATATATTCTTTTTTATCGTATCCTGATATAGATATACCAGATATTTTACTTGAGCTTCAGTAGCACTTTTATGTTTACTGTTAACTATTCCTTCATGTGTGTTATTTTCCATATTTAACTCCTTTGGTTTCTATGAGATTAATTAAAGTATCAGTAACAACACTATTATCTGATACCACTTGCAAAGTCTGATTAGATAATCCAGTGATAATCTGCTCAGCGTCTTTGATTGAATAACATTCTATAGACCTTTCAAGTTCAGGCATTTGAATGTGTATAACTAATTTATGCATGTTTTTAGACTCCTAAATAAATATAACATAAGTATATCATAAATTATATTTGGTAACAAATAAACTTAAACATCCACCGCACATTGTTAACTAGAGAAGTTTCATAGCTAATATGTCATAGGTGGAGACTTGTACTACCTTGACAGATTAGCGAAACTTCGTAATCTTCATTATGTTATATTCTATTTAGGAGTTTGCATAAATTTGTGCACATTGAAATCTTGAAAGGTCTCCTTTAGAATCTCATCAAAGACTTTAAAGTTTCCCTGTCATATGTAATGGAAAATAACATGAAGGAATACCTAAGAATACGATAAGCTAGGTATCCATTGAAACTATTATATGACAGACAATGACTTTCAAAGGCATTAAATTTCATAGCCTTTAGAGTGCTATCGAAGTAGAGATGGGATATGTTAGAGTGGGCGAGGCAGGAGACCATGCCCCCTACCATACATATCTATAGCATGATTATACATTTTATAAGATAATAGTTATTAACCAGAACTAGTTAACGCCCCGACACTAAAACTCTAAAGTCTTTATAGTATTAAAGGGTATTTATTTCAGACACAACTACTCCCCTCTTATTAGAGAGCTAATAGTTTTGTTTAGGATTTTGGGGGGCTATGTTGACCCGGGAGGGCACAATGTTATTATAGCATCTGATTTCGATTTTGTCAAGTCTTAATTTATACTTGACAATTTTAAAATAGAGGTGTATACTAGATGCATGGCTATACTACCAAGTGTTGATACAACAACAACAAAAAGAGAATTAACTGACAAACAGAAGTCTTTCCTAGAGCATCTTGTAGAAACTCAAGGTGATGCAAAGAAAGCTGCTGAACTTGCTGGTTATTCTTCTCATTATCATCATGTTGTAAAGACTTTAAAAAATGAGATATTAGAATTAACTCATGAAGTATTAGCAAACTCTGCTCCTAAAGCAGCTTTTAAAGTTGTAGAAATAATGGAATCTAAAAGACCTGTGGTTCAAGCTAATAATAAGTTAGCTGCAGCACAAACTTTATTAGATAGAGTAGGAGTAAGTAAAGTAGATAAAGTAGACGTTAATCATAATATGAATTCTGGTGGTATTTTTTTAATGCCAGATAAAGCACCAGTTGTAATAGAAGCAGAACAAAGTGACTATGAGGAAGTATCAGAATAAGTTATTAGAATTTTTAAGTAACCTAATAGATAGGTTTTTTGAAATATCCTTTCAAAGAACAGAAGATAAACTGATGCGTAAAAAATAAATGAAGATATGGTTAACAGAATATGTAGAGACTAATAATAATGGAATTTTATTAGGTCCTTACATTAAAGCTGATTCTATTGAAAAAGCAAATAGTATAGCAATACAATATGGATTATTAGTTTTAGGAGAACTCCAAGAACTAATACATGAACCAATAATAGATAGGATAGTACACTAATAGTCCGGAGGACTAAAATGCCAAAAGAAAAAGATAGTAGATTAAAACGTGCAGGAGTAAGTGGTTATAACAAACCTAAAAGAACTCCAGGGCACAAAACTAAATCTCATATTGTTGTTGCTAAAGAAGGCAATAAAATAAAAACAATACGCTTTGGGCAAAAGGGTGCTAAAACAGCAGGTAAACCTAAAGCAGGTGAGTCCGCTAGAATGAAAGCAAAACGAAAGTCTTTTAAAGCAAGACACGGTAAAAACATTGCAAAGGGTAAAATGTCAGCAGCCTACTGGGCTGACAAGGTTAAATGGTAGTCCACAAGACTAGGTAAACTATGGGTAGACAAATAGGTAATGACGAAGGTTCTCAAGTAACTTTTAGAAAAAGTATCTATGGTAAAAGCGATGGTGGTAAAGGTGCAAGACCTCGACCATTTGCTGTATCTAAAAAAGAATACGAAGATAACTGGGACAGAATATTCGGAGAAAAAAATGCTAAGAAAAAAAACGACAACTAAGAAAAAGTCAACCGTGAATAAAGCTGGTAACTATACCAAGCCAACTATGCGTAAGAGACTTTTCGAGAGGATTAAAGCTGGTACCAAAGGTGGTAAAGCCGGTCAATGGTCAGCTCGAAAAGCCCAGCTTTTAGCCAAAGAATATAAAGCCAAAGGAGGAGGTTATAAATAATATGGGTAAGAAAATAAAAATTATGTTAGTAAAATTAATGGATGCAGGTAAGAAAGAATACAAAAGATTATTTAAAAAATGTTTAACAACAAAACCAAAAAAGAATGCCAAAAGCAAAAAGTCAAAAAAGTCTAGATAAGTGGACTAAACAAAAGTGGAGAACTGCCAGTGGGAAGAAGTCTTCTAAAACTGGAGAAGTCTACGCACCTGCTAAGACTATAGCAAAGCTTAAGTCTACTGCAGCAGGTCGTAAAAAACTTGCAGCTGCTAATAAAAAGAAACGAGCAGCTACTAAAAAAGGTAAGCAACATGCTAAGCATGGATTACATAAAGGAAAGAAAAGATAAATTGAAAGAAGGTTATATAACAAGAACTTCTTCAACTATTCCTTTTGGATATGAGTTAGAAGAAGAGTCTGGTTCTTTTCTAGTACCTATAGAAAACGAACTAAATGTATTAGAAGAAGTAACAAAAGCAGTATTTCATGGTGAAATTAGTCTAGGTATTGGAGTAGATTGGTTAGAGGCAGAGACCGGAAGGAAGATGTCTAGACCCGGATTGAAAAAACACGTAGATAAAGTATATGGAAGATAATTCACAAAAGTACTTGACAAACCCAGATGGGAGTTATATACTAAAGAAAGATGGTACACCAAGGCTTAGACCCGGTAGACCAAAAAATTCAGAACTTTCTGACATTAAGTTAGCTTTACAAGCAAAGAATAAACTTAATAAAAAGTCTAAGAAAGTTAAAAAGCTAACAAGAAGTTTAGCTAGAGTCAAGAAAGAACTTGACAAAGAAGAAAAAGTTTTAACATCTAATGTTTTAACAGAGTCAGAAACCAAAGAGTTACCTGATGCTATACAACAACATTTAGATACTACTGGTTCTCATGTGGCTTTCATGCCAAACGAAGGACCACAGACAGACTTTTTAGCTGCTGGTGAGAAAGATGTTCTTTACGGTGGAGCAGCAGGTGGTGGAAAAAGTTTTGCAATGTTAATAGACCCATTGCGTTACTGCCACATAACAGAGCACAGAGCTTTAATATTAAGAAGGTCTATGCCAGAACTAAGAGAACTTATAGATAAGTCTCGAGAACTTTATCCTAAAGCCTTTAAAGGTGCTAAGTTTAAAGAAGTAGAAAAGTTATGGCAGTTCCCTAGTGGAGCAAAAATTGAATTTGGGTTCTTGGAACGAGATGCAGATGTTTATCGTTATCAAGGACAAGCGTACAGTTGGATAGGTTTTGATGAAATAACTCACTTACCTACAGAGTTTGGATGGAACTACTTAGCTTCAAGGTTAAGAACTACTAATCCTAATATACAAACTTATTTAAGATGTACAGCTAATCCCGGTGGTGTAGGTGCTCATTGGGTAAAGAAAAGATACGTAGAGCCAGCAGAACATAATACAAGTTTTGAAGGTAAAGACGGTCTTACTAGAAAGTTTATACCAGCATTGTTACAGGATAATCCTCACCTTGCTGAAGACGGTGAATACGAAAGGATGCTACAATCTTTACCGGCTATACAACGTAAACAGTTGTTGGAAGGTAACTGGGATATTTCAGAAGGAGCAGCATTCGCAGAGTTTGAAATAGATACACACGTCATACCACCTTTTGAATTACCAAGTTGGTGGGAAAGAATTAAAGCAGTAGACTATGGTTATGCTGCAGAAAGTTGCTGTCTCTGGGCTGCTATCGACCCTGAAGATAAGACTATTATTATATATAGAGAATTATACAAAAAAGGTCTGACAGGCGAAGCACTTGGCGACACCATAACAGAAATGGAAATGAATGAAATAAAATCCATAGCTGGAGTATTAGATACAGCAGCATGGTCTAGGACAGGTTATACAGGTCCTACGATTGGTGAAATATTAGTTAATAAAGGACATAAACTAAGAAGAGCTGATAAAAATAGATTAGCAGGTAAAACTCAAATACATGAGTACCTGAGAAAAAATAATAGTACAGGAAGACCTAAGTTACAAATATTTAATACATGTGTTAACTTAGTAAAAGAAATACAGGCGTTGCCTCTTTCTAAAAGTAATCCTGAAGATGTGGATACTCATGCAGCAGACCATGCATATGATGCATTAAGATATATGTTAATGAGTAGACCTAGAATGGACCATCCTCAAGATAGGATGTTAAGAATTAAATCAGATATATTTAGTCCTTCTGATTCAACTTTTGGTTATTAATATATGGCAGACAACGACAATACATTTCTAAACGCTGATAGTATCTATGAAGAAGTTGAAGGAGAATCAGGAGTTACTTTAACTCTTGAAGAAGACCAACAAAGAAATCTTATAGGAACTATTAAAGATAGATTTGCTATAGCAGAAGACGCTAGACAAACAGACGAAACTCGTTGGTTAAAAGCTTATGAAAACTATCGTGGATTATACGCTAAGAATATTAAGTTTAGAGAATCAGAAAAGTCTAGAGTATTTGTTAAAATAACTAAAACAAAAGTACTTGCTGCTTTTGGACAATTAGTAGATGTTATATTTGGTACAGGTAAATTTCCAATAGGAATTTCAGAAACTAAAATACCAGAAGGTGAAACAGATTACGCACATCTTGACACTACTAATCCTATTCCTAGTTTAGAAACTACAATAGGAGACAATACAGAAATACCTGATGATATAGGAAATCGAATAGATAATCCTTATGATGTTGGCTATGAAGGTGATGGTAAAACTTTAAAACCCGGTGCTACTTATTATAATGGAATATTTGAAGATAGTCTTGAAGACCAAGCAGAAGAGTTAGGTATTCTTAAAGATGGAGCTAGTCCTGACCCACAAGCTTTAGAATTAAGTCCTGCACAAAAAGCTGCAAGACGAATGGAAAAACTTATACATGACCAAATAGAAGAATCTAACGGTAACTCTGAAATGAGAAATGCTTTATTAGAATCTGCTTTACTAGGTACTGGTATTGTTAAAGGACCATTTAATTTTAACAAAAAATTACATAAATGGGACACAGATGAAGAAGGTAACAGAACTTATAATCCGTTAGAAGTTAGAGTTCCTAGAATTGAGTTTGTTAGTTGTTGGGATTTTTATCCAGACCCTAATGCTACTAACATGGAAGAATGTGAGTATGTAATACATAGACACAAAATGAATCGTAGTCAACTTAGACAACTACGTAACATGCCTTACTTTGATGAAGATGCTATACGTAATGCAATTCAAATGGGTGCTAACTATGTAGAAAAAGATTTTGAAAGTCAGTTAAAAGATGATGCTAGATATGATGAAGAAGTAGGAACTAACTTTGAAGTTTTAGAATACTGGGGAATAATGGATGCAGAGTATGCAAGAGAAGTAGGTATTGATTTACCCGACAGTGTTGATGACCTAGATGAAGTACAAGTAAATGTATGGACATGTGGACATTATTTACTAAGAGCAGTATTAAATCCATTTACTCCTTATAGAATACCTTATCATGCTTTTCCATATGAAAGAAACCCATATAACTTTTTTGGTATTGGTATAGCAGAAAATATGGATGATAGTCAACAGATTATGAATGGTCATGCAAGAATGGCTATTGACAACCTAGCAATGTCTGGGTCGTTAGTATTTGATGTAGACGAGTCTGCTTTAGTTGGTGGACAATCAATGGAAATATATCCCGGAAAAATATTTAGAAGACAAGCAGGGATGCCCGGACAAGCAATACATGGATTAAAGTTTCCTAATACATCACAAGAAAATTTAATGATGTTTGATAAGTTTAGACAGTTGGCTGATGAACAAACTGGAATACCTAGTTACTCACATGGGCAAACAGGTGTTCAAAGTATGACAAGGACTGCTTCAGGTATGTCAATGTTAATGGGAGCATCTAGTTTAAATATTAAAACAGTTATCAAAAATCTTGATGACTTTTTATTAAAACCACTTGGAGAAGCTTACTTTCAGTGGAACATGCAATTTTTAGAGGACGAGTTGGATGTCAAAGGTGATTTAGAAGTTAAGGCTACTGGAACAAATAGCTTGATGCAAAAAGAAGTACGAAGCCAAAGGCTTACTATGTTCTTACAAACTGCTCAAAATCCTGCTGTTGCACCGTTTGTTAAGATTTCTAAACTTATAAGTGAACTAGCCTACAGCTTAGACTTAGACCCTGATGAAATACTCAATGACCCTGAAGAAGCTGCTGTAATGGCTCAAATAATAGGAATGCAAAATGCTGGACAAACAAATGGCGAAGAAACTCAACCCAATAGTCAACAGTCTCCATTGGGAGGACTTCAAGGAACACCTGAACAATCTCAAGAACTTGGTGTTACAGGAACTGGTGGTGGCAACATCGGAACAGGAAATGTACCGGTTGCAGGGGAAGATGAATTTTCTGGTACGCCTAGAGCAGCTGGACCTACAGGTTAAAGAAGCAATAATGAGAAAAGAGGAAATATAATGTCAATGTTAAAACCAGATTACTTAGACTTAGATAAAGACGGTAATAAAACTGAACCAATGAAAGAAGCTGTTAAAGATAGAAAGCCTATGTATAGTGGAGGTGCTGGAGCATCTAAAAAAAGAATGAGCTACCAAGAAGGTGGTTTGTTAAAAGACGACAGAGAACAATATGGTTTAGGTGGTATTGCTAGTAAAATATTATCTAAATATAATATTACTCCTTCTAAAGGAAAAAAAATAACTGTTAAAGATGCAAAACAAGAATTAAAAAAATTAAAAGAAGATTTAAAAGATATAAAACAAACAACTCCTGACGATAGTAGAGTAGATGAAATAAAACTTTTAGAAGAAGAAATAGAAGATTTACAAGCAGACATTATAAAAATAACAGAAGGTGTATCTGATGATTATAGTGCTAGAGGAATGGTTGCTGAAGGTGGTCTATTAATGGATGACCAAATGTTAATGGTTATGACACCACCAATGGAATCTGAAATGGAATCAGACGATGACATGGAAAATAACTATTTAGATTTTATAATTGGAGAAGCATTAAGCTCAGAAGAAGAAGCAATGCTAATGTCCAAAATGGAACAAGACGAGGAACTCTCAATGCTTTTTGATAAAGTAATAGATGTTGCTCAAGAATTTGCTGGTTCTGGTCCTGTTGAAGGACCGGGCTCAGGAGTCTCTGACAGTATACCTGCAAGGTTATCTGATGGAGAATTTGTCTTTACTGCAAAAGCTGTAGAAGAAATCGGAGAAGACACTTTAATGTCTATGATGAAAGAAGCTGAAGCTAAAGTAGATGAAAGACAACCTCTTAATTTAGGAGGAATGCCTATGATGGAAGAAGAAATGAAGGTAGACCAATATGGAAAACCCGTTGACCCTGCTGTTGTAGATGATGAAATACGAAAAGGTATGTTATCAGCAAATCCTAGATTAAGACAACGATAGAGCTACCCTGAGATATCAGGCACTTTATCACTTTAAAAACCGAAAGGCTACCTTTACAATACAAGCCCTGCTAGTGCACAACGCAGCTACCTTGTAAACAAAGCCCCAATTAGGAGAATAGAAAATGACTAATACAGTCCAAAAAGAACAAACGCCAAACCCTTATAACGCAAAAAAAGATTGGCACACAGGTGAAGACAAACCTTTTGTATCATCAGATAGTATGTATTTTGAAGAACCTCAAAATAGACTTTTTAAAAGCGATGACATAACTGAAGTCGGTGAAGAAGGAAGTGTAAATAATGAGGAGCTGGTAAGTAAGAAGAATACTCCTTACAAAAAACCAGACTACAAAAAACGCTATGATGATTTAAAAAAACATTACGATAGTAAACTTAACGAGTTTAAATCTAGAGAACAAGAATTATTAGACGAGTCTGCTAAAAACAGACCTGATTATATAGCTCCTAAATCTCCAGAAGAACTTGAAAAGTTTAAAACAGATTATCCTGATGTGTATGAAGTTGTAGAAACTGTTGCTCATATGCAATCGGAGACTAAAGCAAAAGTTCTAGAAGAACGCCTTAGTAAACTCCAAGAACGTGAAACACAGTTAGTACGACAAGATGCAGAAAAAAGGTTAGTAGAAAGACATCCTGATTTTGAAGATATCAGAAACAGCGATGACTTTCATGAATGGGCAAAAGAGCAGCATGCATCTATCCAAGCTTGGGTATATGACAATACTGACGATGCCGACCTAGCTTCACGTGCTCTTGATTTGTTTAAAAAAGATATTGGTATGGATGTTCCTACAACTAAGTCATCTTCTAAAAAACCGACTAGACAATCTGCTGCAGATATGGTCTCTACTAAAACAACTAGTATTGAACCAACGCAGGAGAAAGTATGGTCATTAAGGGAGATAGAAGCCATGTCTGTACAAGAATTTGATAAATACGAAACAGAAATATCAGATGCTATGCAGGAAGGCAGAATCTCAAATTAAACTATAATTTAACTTAAAGGAGAAAGTATCATGGCTCAATTTTTTGAACCCTCAACCGATACAAATGCTAACTTTGCAAACTCCGTAGCAGGACAAACTAATAGTTTCTTTTTACCTTCGGTTTACTCTAAAAAGGTTTTAAACTTCTTTAGAAAAGCCTCGGTAATTGAAGCTATCACAAACACCGACTATGCTGGTGAGATATCCTCTTTCGGAGACTCTGTAAAGATTATTAAAGAACCTGTAATTTCTGTGTCAGACTACACAAGAAATTCAGACACAACTGAAACTAGACTAACAGACCAAGAAATCACTTTGGTTG
>Ga0208157_1000463_pt1 | contig 22204 bp, 28 predicted proteins | sample 5_EtaG_FD_184077 | JGI IMG/M metagenome (GOLD analysis project Ga0208157, IMG submission 184077) | Marine viral communities from the Subarctic Pacific Ocean - 5_ETSP_OMZ_AT15132 metaG (SPAdes) (version 2) | ecosystem: Environmental > Aquatic > Marine > Oceanic | place: Pacific Ocean | collected...
AAGAGCTTTAACAGTCTTTTTATTCTTCATATAGCCTCCTATCTCGAAAACGCTGAATCACGTTGTGTACAGCCACAAATGGCATGGAGATGAAAACAAATGTCAGCAATATCACAGCACATAGAAGGAATAACCACACACTGAACCACTCTTTAATCACTAATCATCTCCAAAGTTGGCGTTGAACCCACCACTATCATCTTCTATCGCTGTGTAGTTCAAGTCATACACCTTCTTACCATTACTTCTTCTTGGTTCTATGCCTCTTTCGTGTAAGACACGACTCGCATCTTTAATGTCTGGCATCCTAGGTTGCTTGATACCTAAGTCTCTCAGTAACTTCGTCATCTGTACTGGCTTCAAGTTGTCACTATCAAAGTTGACGTGTTCTAGCAGTAAATCCTCAACACTCGACTGAGTTCTGTATATTTCATTAGAATCTTGTAATAACTCTCTCTCATCAGGGCTTAGAAACCAGTTCTTCTGACCTTTCACATACATAGTCTCCTTCACCTCAGCCCACATCTGTTGCATGTCCACCCCATGATTGACGTTGATGTCTTTGACAGCGAGAACCCAAAATCTTCGATTCCCAGACGTATCAGTCAAAAATTCTCTTGCGTTAACACTCGCATAAAAGGCTGTGCGTCTTTGATAAGTCGTAAATGCTCTGTCGTAAGGTAATCTGAGCTCATCTGTCCTTGCAGTCACAAAAGCTTTCAGCTGGTCGATGTCTGACTTCTTAAAAGTGCTCTCGATCTCACCCAACTCGACAATCCAGTGTGATACAGCCCTCTTGACACTATCCTTGTCACTAGGGTTTAGTGTAGCTCCTTCTAGTAACCAACCTTTGTCATAGTCACACAGTCTTTTAAACCACAGTGTTTTACCCAGCCCTTGAGCACCTTGTAATACAAGTATTCCCTCAAGTTCCACTCCTTGCTCCTCATAAGCAGCTGCTACACAGCTGACCAACCACTTTTTCATCAGCATCTCTTTCAGTTGGACACTTTCATGTGTGGTTAGACTGTCTAAGAAGGTTTGTAGTCTGGGTTCGCCATCCCAAGGCTTGCTATCTATCCACTCTACCACTGGGTTGTATTCTTGTGCCAGTATCTTCAGATAATCTCTAACTTTAGTGTGGGGTATGCCCATGTTGATACATCTGTCCTCTACCTCGATCAGAGAAGCCTCCTCTTTCATGTCAGCGATGAATTGGGTGTTGGGTATCTCTATTTCCATTCGTTTCTTAATGACGTTGTAACGCACTTCAACACTATGGGTTTTAAGAACCCCATTCACGTTGTCCTTGGTGTTGAGAAACCTTCCATTGGCATTGCGTTGAAAGTCATACTCGATGGGTAGGTCAAGTTTCTGTAACGAGGGTATCAGCTCGCCCTCCAGTGCATCATTCTTATGGTCGTTGTAGTCTCCTTGTGTCTGAGGCATCAAAACCTCTGCATTTCCTTTGTTCTTCAGTATGTACTGACAGGCTTTACTTGCCTCCTTTTCACCAGTCTTACTGTCATCGTTATCAGCGATAAATATGTGTTTTTTCTTATTGAAGAACTCAAACATAACCTCAGCAACAGGAGATAGGTTGTAAGCGTCAAAACTGACGACCACAGGCTGTGAGTAGTCAGCGTAAATACTAGCAGCGGTGGCGTAACCCTCTGCATAATTAATTATGTCACTGGTTTTCAATATCTCTTGTCCTAGTATAAAAAAGCTACCGCTTTTTTTAGAACCAGTGAGAAACTTCTTTGAGCCATCGTCATTAATATATTGGATGCCCACAATCGTTAGTTGTTTGTCGTATAGAGGTATCATCAACACCCCATCAGAGCTAATTCTAAGCCCATAGGAGAGCACTTTCTTCTTTTCTAGGTAAGGATGCTTCTCGCAAGGTTGTGCTTCAGCCCAAAGGCTTTGTGCACGTTTCGCCGCCTTGGAATACTTCTCCTCTTGTTTGATACCAGCCTCTTTTCGTAGAGCTTCGATCTCAGCCTTCTCTTCTTTAGTAAGAGGTTTCCTCTTTCTGTTTTCTGGTTTCCATTCTGCTGTAGGAGAATCAGCTGAGAATCGATAGTCACCCAATCTGCCAAAAGGCACTGATTGATCGAGCCACAGCTGATACCACCCACAGAACTTACGCTTACCACCGACATTGATGTACGCTCGACCTATTGAGCCATCAGTGACTAAGCCTTTCTTGGGGTCTGGTTCCATGTGGTTCTCTTGTAAAAAGTTAGAGAACTCATGGATTAAATCTGTTGTAAATGGTTTATCAAAATTCTTTGTGGGGCGTGTTATTTTTAGTGACATCAATTATCTCTTTTTATAGGTCTGTTGCAGTTTTTGGTAAAGTGTGTAAAATACTACAAGATTTTATTTAATTAAGCAAACAAAAAAAGGAGACTGATATGAGTTTGACAATAAAAAGTGAAGGTGACTTTGAAGCTTTGGCTGTGGGTCAGTATGAAGGGGTGTGTTATCGAATAGTAGATATGGGTACAAGAGAAGAGGTCTACAAAGACAATCCACCAAAGAAAAGAACAACAGTGCAAATTACTTTTGAACTGCCAACAGAGAAAATGGATGATGGCAGACCATTGAGTATTTCCAGAACTTACACACAAAGTTTGTTTGAGTCGAGTGCACTTAGAAAAGATTTAGTGTCTTGGAGGGGTAAGAACTTTACTCCAGATGAAGAAGCTGGTTTCGACATTTCTAACCTACTGGGTAAGAACGCTCTAATAGAAGTAGCTCACACTGAGAATGGTAAAGCTAAAATAGCTGGCATCTTCAAACCAGATGGTGGTGTGCAAGAAACACCAACACATAATGAGCTGACAGCTTTTGATATGGATGTGTACTGTGATGAGTTTAATGGCAATAGCAGTGAGAAAACTAAAGCTATGTGTGATATTTTTGATACACTACCTGAGTGGCAACAAAAAGACATTGAAGATAGCTTTGAGTTAAAGGCAGCTAAGAAAGATAGCAATGCCTCAGTAGAAGAAGCAGAAGTGGTAGAGGAAGAACCTAAAGGTCTAGCTGATTTTCAGGCAGATGCTGAGGGTGACGACAGCATACCCTTTTAATTTAAGTTTCAGTGGGTGGTGTTTTTCTCTAATCTCACACAACAAGACAAATCCACCCACACCCTTCAGGAGCAGTATGGACAATCCAGACATGGTTAACCAACCACCACACTATGTGAACCAAGGTGAGGTTGAGTGCATTGACTACATTAAACAACAACTGGGCGACAACTTTAGATACTATTTAGAGGGCACAGCCATCAAATATCTGCATAGGTTCAAGTACAAGGACAAAGAAATAGAAGACTTAAAGAAACATCAGTTCTATATAGATAAGCTCATAAAAGAGTTGGAATCTTTAGACAAGCAACTGATAGAAGAAGCAAGGAACTTCATTGACTAGCTTAGAGTACGACATCTATAACTTACCATCTGCAATCATGATGGAACACAAGCTATCTACAGACACCATACAGACACTTAACACCTACTTAGACAAAGAACTGCAAGACCCTAACAGAAAGTCTCTCAGTGGCGATCTGGTAGGACAAATACATCAAGGTGAGCAACTGTCTATGGATTTTGAATGTGACGAGCTCAAAGACTTTAGAGCTATGGTTGAGAACCTAGGGGTAGCTTATCTCAGACACTTTGTAGAACAGACAGGAACCATGATAAGACCTAAGCAAGTCGTGACAGATAAACTTTGGTCAGTTCACTCTTATGAGGGTGACTACAATCCAATCCACGACCACCTCACAGCTTCACCTATGGGTATTAGCTTTACCACTTGGACAAAAGTGCCAGAGCAGATAGGTAAGACAGCAGATGGAAAAGAAGTCGAGGATTACAATTTATACAACTCATCTGGTGTGATAGATGGGTATATCAATTTCACATATGGTCTTAACCAGACTTCTGACCCAGAAAGGTTAAGACCTTCACAGTCTCGATATGTGAAACCAGAGGAGGGTAAGTTGTTATTGTTTCCATCTTGGATGCAACATGCAGTTTACCCTTTCTTTGGTTCAGGAGAGAGAAGGACAGTAGCTGGCAATATGAATTGCTTTGACGTAACAGAAGAACAAATGAAAGGAGCGAAAGATGGAGTTTAAAGAAGGTTTATATGAAGACATACCCTATGAGCAGTATGACTCAATACCAGCATACAGGTCACACGATCTAACCAGTGTGATTAAGTGTCCATATACATGGAAGAACAAGAAAGGGTTAACGCCCTCTCCAGCTTTGCTGGAAGGCAGAGTGCAACACACAGTGTTCTTAGAACACCACAAGTTTGACGAGGAGTTTGTCATACAGCCCAACATAGACAGAAGAACCAAGGTAGGTAAGGCTGAGTATGAAGACTTCTTAGCTACTGTTGGTAACAGAACACCTATCAGCCAAGACCTGTACGATCTGTGCATGGAGAGAAGAGAGCTGGTCAAAGAATACATACCTAAAGAAGACCACAAGGTCGAGTGCACATTGATGTTTACTTATCATGGACATCCATTCAAATGTAGGATGGATTGGTATGACAATGTAGATGTGTGGGATTTAAAGACTTGTAGAGATGCTTCTTTCAGAGGTTTCAAGCAAGCCATCAACGCTTTCAATTATCACATGCAAGCAGCTCTATATGTTGATGCCTGTAGGTCATTGGGTATGCCAGCTGGTAAGTTTAACTTCTTAGCACAAGAGAAGACTCATCCTTATCCTTATGTGGTTTATACCTTGTCTGATGAAGCTATGGAGTATGCTAGAGCTAAGAACCAACAGGCTTTGTCTTTGTTACTCAGATGTAAAGAAGAAGATAAGTTTGTGCCCTATGGCTTAGAAGGAACCCAAACCATAGAGCTAGGAGACTTGTATTAGTTACAGCTAGGCTTTAGTTCTTTGTAGTCTGGGTAGTGACCAGCACACACCATGTCAGTGTAATGCTGTTGAGCTAAGAGCTCATCTTGGTAATCCATAGCACCCACAAAGCCCAACATTACAAATATCAATATGGTTATAAACCAGCTTTTCATAATCTTCTCCAGTGAGAGGGGTGGCTTACGCCACCTCCTCTGTGTTGAACCTATCAAGATATGCTTTATGCTCCCCTTCTTCAAAAGAAGTTATAGCATCTTCGATTCTCCAAGTTATGAATGTCTTGGCATAGTCTAAGGTTGTATATTCGTACCTATCTCCATAAAGCTCTATGGGTCTAAAATTAGGTGTGTAAAAAGCATAATATTTTTTTCCTGTTCTGCCTTTTTCTTGTGGAATTATGTAATAACCTTTGTATTTGTAACCCCATTTGCCACCTACTGATGGTGCACCTATTTCTTTTATTAATTCTAATTTCATAATTTTCTCCAATAAGAGGGGTGGCTTACGCCACCTCCTTTAGTTTTCTGTCAATTCTAGTTTTGGCATCTTTAAGTTTATGAGTAACATTTAATTTACCATTTAGTCTGAAGTGATACATGCTGTTGTAGTAATCACTATCCATACTTAAAGGGGTTCTTACACATGTTATTTCGACACCTTTATACTCTCTATATACTCTTTTCATTTTTTCTCCTTTGTTATTAATCTCACATGTCTATAATAACATATGTGTACAAATGTGCAAGTATTTGCACAAAGAAATATTAATTAATTTAAGGTATAGATTCGTACAAATCTACTGACCTTTGCTTGTCGCATAACCAGAACACCAACAAGTAACGATCTCCACCTTGTACTGGCAGACCTCTGTGTAGGTTAGTAAAGCTAGGAAAGATTAGAGCGTGACCACTGGGCAAAGGATTGAGCACACCATGATTATGAAATTCAGTGCCACCTCCTTCATAGGAGCCAGTGTTCAAAGGAACAACCACACTGATCTCAGCACTCTCGTCATGATGCCATGCACCTTGCTTCTTATCTTTCAGGTTGTAGTTGGCTATCTGTATCGTGGTGGGGTCTTTACAGTCACGTTGCCATATAGCATTGAAGATTGGGTTGAGCACAGTTTGTGTGACAAACCACATGTTCCTGTACAGCTCAGGCACTTGCTCTCGCAACACAATCTCAGGTATCTGTCTGAGCTCGTCTTCTGCATCGTTACCTACAAACCCTATTTCTTTCTTCATCAGCTCGATCTCTTTGACCAACAACTTACAGAAGTGTCTTCTAAACAAAGGTACTCTGTAAACATCAGGGAATATCTTTTTAACCACCTTATGTACAGGAGTTTTGCCCATGTTGTCCACACCATCTCCAGCTCTGTACTTAGCTATCAAAGGCAAAGTGTCTTGCACAGCGTTGTAAGTGGTTTGGTTGACCATCCAATGAGATTGCATACTTAGTAGGTAATTCTTCAACTTATACATGGTTTTGTAGTTTAACATACAATATAAAATATATATTTGTAATTTGTTGCAAATATTAGTAGAATTACCCACATGGAAAATCAAGCATTAATAGATGATAGTAAACAGAGAAAAAGTTTGGCTGTAGACGTTAAGACTTATGACTTACTTCAAGATATATGTAACCAAGAGCACAGGTCAAAGATAGACCAGCTCAAGGTCCTTATTGAGAAAGAGCATAAACGCTTGAACACAGCAGTAGTCTAATGTTTTTCAAAAGCATTATGACTAAGAAACCAGTACCTCAAAGTTATAAGCCTGTGGTAGAAGCACCAGAGGTTATAGAACTTTACAGTAGATTAACATTGCACCACCAGACAGCTCTTCTAAGGCTAATCTCTAGGAACCTAGAGATAGAGATAGATGGGCAAACTACCATGGGATATGACATGGATTTCGAGGTTGAAGGGGCAATGATTAAAGGTACTGAGTCTTTAGACTAAGCCAGCAATACCCATCTGTTTCCTCATAGCAATCTCTCTATCGTCTTCGTTAGGAAGGATAGTAGGAGACATCATTTGTTGTGGAGCTAGTGTGGGTTGTGGAGCTTCAAACATATTACCTTGTACTTGTGGCATCTGAAAGTTGTTGATAGAACCTTGTAGGTTTTCTATCATCGATTGTGGCATTTGTTGTATGCCAGTATTTTCAGCTGGTGCATCTTCTCTAGTCTCTGTTCTTACACCAGATGCAACAGCACCAGATATTAAAGGAGCTTGGAACCTATCTAATGTTTGCCTTACAGCGTTTACTGCTGTTTTAGTACCAGCAGTTTCGTCAATAGATTTTATAATTGTAGGAGCTACAACTCTTCCAGCACCCATCATAGGAAAGTTCAACAAACCATTTCTAGCCAAACCAGACATTATCGTATAACCAGAACCTGATGGATTGAGTTTTATCTCTGCCCATAATGTAGGCATAACATCTTGTCTAAATTGTTTGATTCTTGCTATCTCATCAGGAGAAAACAGCTCTTTGATAACAGCACCTTGTTTGTTAAATACATCATTAAAGTTATTAACAATAGCTGTTCTGGTTACTTCACCACCTTTTCCAGAAAATGCTTTTGTAAGCACAGCATCCTTCATCAATGCTTGCACCTCAAGAAACTGTGCCTCTGGCAGTATGTTTCTAAGTTTAGATAAAGCTAAAGGAACTGCTTGATTAGGAGAAAATTTGTTATGTCCAAACAATAAATTAGTGACTTGAACAGGTGTATAGTCTTGGTCGGTTATTTGTGACAATATTCTGTTAGCAGCTTTCTCTTGAGCACTCTTACCTACACCTTTACCAATTAAACCCATGTAATCTTTGTACAAACCAGTAGCGTTTTGTAGCTGGTCCAAGACAGCTTGGTCACCAGTAATAAAACCTCTTTCTATACCATTGTAAACAGCATCATCTGTGACTCTTTTCATTTGTTCAAGAGCCAACCTCTCTGCTGAACCAATAGGAGCTTGCTTGATTGCTGTGCCTAATCTTTTTTGATAGCCATGTATGTTTTTAAGAGATACATCTGTAAACTTAGGGTTTTCAGACATTTTTATTAATTTTCTTAAAAAATTAACCTCTTTCATCAAAGGTCCACTATCTAGCTGTCCAGCTGAAAATACTTTTCTATACTCTGCCAAAACTTCGTTTGCAACTTGATTTACACCACTGGGGCTCATCATAGGTTGTACAGGTGCATCTTTTACAGCCTCGTATGCTTCTTGTGACTCTTTTTTCAATCTATCTGCTTCTCTACCAACTACAGTTTGTATTTCTTCAGAAGCAGCTAATGGTATGTTTGAATAAACTCCACCACTGCCAACAGTACCAGCTCCAAACTCTTCTTGTAACTGTAGGGCATCTGATCTAATTTCATTCAGTTGTCTGTCATCAAAACCTCTAATAATATCGGTTCCTAGATCGTCAGAGGCAGACTGTCTCAACACATCTTCTTGACCTAATTGATCTGTCTGTCGAGGTGTAACACCTTCTGGTGGTAGTGCTGTTCTTTGTCCTTGTGTAAGTGGGTATTTAGATTCTGTAATAACTTCTGGTTCAAACCTAGGCAATCTGTTTACTGTTAAATCTTTCACAGCTTTCACCTTGGCACTTGCCCCTTCTGTAATCTTTTCTGCCCCTTCTCTAATGCTTTCAACCACAGGTTTCGCTATAGGGCTAAGTATGTCAGCACCTTTTTTTACCAAAGGAGGTAACACTACATCGGCTCCAACACCTATAGCTGAAGTAACACCAATGTCTGTACCAATCTCACCAAGTGTGTCATCTCTAGCCTCAACAGTTTTAGGTGTAACTATATTTTCACCAATTTTGCTTGCAGTTTCAGTTCCTGTATAGGCTATACTTCCTCTAGCTACTGTTCCCAACAAACTTTTAGCACCTGAAGCATATTTTGTGGCTGGCATGTATTTCAACATTTCGCCTAAGAATGTATTTACATCAGTACCAGTAAAACCCGGCTTGTTAACATAGTAGGGTCTGTTGTTCCAAACCATCATAGGATTGCCAAACTTGTCTTGAAATTTTCCACCCCACCTCTTGTCATCTCTAAAAGCGTCTTCAAAAACTTCTAACTTTCCAAAATCATCAGCTGTCAAAGCTGCCATAGTATTGGGTAAAAGTGTTGCAAAGAAACCGGGAAAATCATTACCCATTTGTGTAATTTCTGGAACATTAGGAAACTCTACAGTAGAGCCTTCAACATTTTCATCACTTAGAATATCATCAACTAATGGGTCAGACGTGTTCGATTCTGGTTGATCTTCTATTTCGTTTAAAACTTTTGTTGTTCCAGCTCCATCAGGTAAGGGTATGCTCATATCTATTTACCTCTGTTTTCCCATCCTACTATTATAAAAGGTCCAGCACTCTTGTTTGGATTCTTTCTGTCTGTAAAAATACCACGAGAATTATCAATTACAGCACCAGCTGGTAAAGAATTAAACCACTGTAAAACTTTTTCCTCATCATTTGGGTCTATGTCTTCTGGTAATTTTTCAAAAATACCTGTATCTGTAGCTTTAAGCATTTCGTTTACAGTTTTAATGTCTGTAACTGTAGGGTCAGACAACAGCTCTTCTTCTTTTCTGTTCAACATAATTGCATTTTCTGTCATTTTTTTGAAAGCATACATGGATATGTAGTTTGCTTCTGGGGTTTTACCCAAAGAAAGAACAGCAGCTTGGTATGCCTTGAACTCCATATCAGAAGTAGAACCAGAACCAACAGGTCGCATTTTAGGTCCTAAAAAGAAAGATATAGCCTGTAAGTCTTCAGCACCCATAATTCCAGCAGATTCAGCAGAAGAACCAAAAGTTTGTTGTGCAATTTGTTTGATAGGTAAAAGAGCTTCTGTGACCAAACCTGTGTCTGTGCCTGACATAAGTAAAGACAAACCTCTGTCCACAGCTGGCAAAACATTAGTAACTTTGTCATTAAAGGCATCTTTAGTTTTCTGTATGGCTTTGATTCTTTCTTCTTGAATGATTGTGTACATAGGCATTTGTCCATCTGTACCACTCAGTAAAATATTATATACAGCTCCATCTTTAGTCAGAGGCGTGAGCTCAGTGTATCGACCACCTATGATAACTGGCGAGTTAATCTGTGCTGGGTCTTTTGCTGTAATTTTTTGTACTATATCTTCAAAAATTGGTAAATTTCTATTTAGACCTAAAGCTTCAATAGCCTTTTCAGCATCTTCTTTCCGCAAATATACAGCCTGTGCACCACCACCTGTAACTTTTGTGCCTCCAGTGCTACCTCCCTCTATTCTTGTTTTGTATTTTAAAGCTTGAGATGTTGTTAAGGGTATAAAGTCACCAGCTGTATAGGTTTGTCCATCTATTGTCAGAGGTTCATTGCTAACATATAAGTATGATTTCATTTCGTTATCACTGTCAGTTTTAGCAAGTTCAGCCAAAGCTTTGTTTAAATAATCGTTAGCCCTTTCTTCGCTTTGCATGGCTAATCTAGCAGCTTGTAGACCTATCTCACGTCTAGCTTTTGCATACTCCTCTTTTTTTTGTTGCATGCTTTGTGAGGCTTGATTAAAGCCTAAAGCCAAACCACCAGCTAGAGAATTAGGTCTATCAGTTTGTTGTTGTGCTGTAAGACCTCGTGATATGTCTGTAGCTAAGTCAAAAAAATTGTATCTTTCAGGAGGTGGGCTAAATTGCTGTAAACGATCTGCATATTTTTTTTGTTCAGCCTCATAATCAAAATCTTTTGTTTGATCTAGAAGATAGTCTACATAAGAATTTCCAGTATCTACTGCCATTAGTTTGTGTACCTTGGTTGATTAGCCATGTTACCTAAAGCTCCCAACGCTCCAAGACCTACATTGATACCAGCCATCATTGGGCTAGGTCTAGGCGTAAACTGTGTTGATGTTTGGAAAGAACCTTGTGGAGCCATACTAATGAATGGCGATAGAGCTTGATATTGTGCCAATGGAGCTGCTTGTGCTGTCAGTTGATTAGCCCTCTGAGCGTCTATTACAGCTTGATCTTGTGCTTGTTGCATACCACCTGAACTTAACAGTTGGTTCACATCAAATGCACCAGCCTGTTGTCTAGCAGAACCTAAGTTCTGTAGGTTACTACCTAAACCAAACTGAGCATTGGCTAGATTCTGTCCATATTGCGTTTCTAAAGCACCCATATTACTAAGAGCACCAGCACCAGTCTGAGCTGCTCCAAACCTTGTACCAGCTAAACCAGACAGTGTAGAACCTAAGTTTTGTTGTGCACCTAGTTGTGCTCCAGCTAATCCAGTCAACTGACTGCCTAAAGCTTGTTGTGCACCAAGTCTTTGTCCTGATAAACCAGCCAAACCAGACGATGCAAGTCGTTCTGCTTGTCTTTGCCTTGCAAACTCACCTAAACCTGTCTGTTGAGCTTCTGAGAAGCCTCTTGACCTAATACCACCTAAAGCTTGTGCAAGACCTCTACCCAAGTCTCTTCTTCTTTCACCAGCTGATAGTCTGGCTCTGGAACCAAATGCAGATTGTCCACCAGTCATTATGTCTCTAGCTCTTTGTGCCATATCTTGTTTATCGCCAGCCTCTAATACATCATCAATAGTTTGTTGTACGACCCTTTCTTCAAAAGGGTTGTAGAATTGACTGGTTAATCCTTGGTCGTAAGCACCTGTAGTGCCTCTCAGTAAGTTCTCAGACTCTCCTAACCTCCTACCAAATCTGTCAGTAGCACCTATACCTCTTCTAGCTATGCCACCTAATTGTGTACCAAAGTTACCAGCAGCTCCTCTTGCGATACCTTCTACACCACCTAATTCACTTCGTAAGCCACCTATACCACTCTGTAGCTCTTGTAGTCCTCTCTGTTGAAAGCCTCTGCCTCTTTCTATGCCTTCGCCTATGTCAGTAACACCTTGCCTGTAAGCCCTTTCTGCTCCTGTTAAGAATGGGTCTTGTATGCCAACATTTCTTCTGGCTAAATCCATGCCACCCAGTTGGTCTGCTGTGAAGTCAGCTCTTCTTTCTTCTACTACTCTTGGTGTGCCATCAGGGTTAAAGAAAGTTCTTTCAGCAGCTCGCATAGCACCGGGAATAAAGCCACCTTTACCATCTAAACCAAACAACAACTGTTGTGTCAGTGCATCCATACCTGTTTCTTGCCTTACTACGCTAGGTATATAGTTAGGGTCTGGCTCGTTAGAGCCTGTGTATGGAGCTAGTGGTTGTCCTGTTGGTGGGGTTACTGGCATTGTTGTGGCAAGATTAGGATTCGTGTTCATTTCATCCCTATCGTCTATGCCATTGCCATCGGCATCTTGGAAATCTGCTGTTCTAAATTGAGGTTCGGGTGTTGTTACAGGTAAAGATGGTGTTGCTACAGGTAAAGATGGTGTTGGAGTAGCAACCTCTGGAATAATATTAGGTAAAGGTGTTTGTGGTGTTATACCAGCTGCTAACAAGTTAGCATTGACCTCTTCCATGTTTATCTCTGGAATTTGTACTGTTTGACCATTTGGTAATGTAATCGTTTGCATAGGTAACACTGAACCAATACCACCTATCTGTGTCGGCAACTCTGGTTCAAATGGTTCTATTACAGGTAAAGGACCAGTAGGCAAAGTGGGTAGATTGGATAAAGTAACTGTATTATCCAAATTAAACAAATCAGGTATTTTCATCCCAGCTAAAGAACCACGATACCCCAAAGGATTTGCTAAATATTCTGCTTGAGCTTTTCTACCAGCTTCGGTTCTAGTGTTAAATTTCATATTACTTCTTTAAGCTGGTCTTGCTTGACTGCTAAAAGCCTCCATAAGTTGATACATTAAATCTGTGCCTCCATCTCTACTAGGAGCACCTGTAGGGCTTAGAGTTATTATGCCACTATCGTTTTTCATGTCGTAAGAACCAGCACCTCTTACAGCCTGTCCTGTCATGACAAACTCGCCATCTGATAACATTGCTGGTACATCGTCACTGGTTTCTGTACCTTCGCCATTAATCTGACCATTCATTCTCTCAAAGTCTTCTATAGCTACATTTCCACCTTCAGCGTAAGCCATTGGCATAACATAACCACCCATGTTGTAACCCATTCTTTTGACTACATCTGGAGCTACTTTTGCGAGTGATTCCAAACCTTTGTTGGGATATTGCACTTCTCCACCTTTAGCTGCTGCCATAACTTGTTCTCTGCCACCACTAAGTTGTGGCATTGTGTTAGCTGGTAACAAACCAAACTCAGTAGGATTAGGTGCTCTTTGACCCATTCTCCTAGCGATCTCAGCTTCTAAGTTATATCGACCAGCTGCGTTCATGGTAGTCAATGGTGTTAGTTGTACACCTTTGTCTTTCTTGGTGTCTTCATATGCTAACTTGCCCAAACCAGTAGCCAAAGCACCTATGCCCAACATACCCATGCCACTTAGACCACCTTGTGCGTTTCTCATGAAACCACTTCTCATAGGTTGACCAGTGGTTGGGTCAATAATTGGGTTGCCTTCCGAATCAGTCATAACATCCCCACCATAGACATCTCTAAGACCACTAGCACCACCAAATCCAAAGGCATCACCAACACTTTTAATTAATTGTGGTGTTTTTCTACCAAAGAATCTACCTTGTTGGCTTGCCAACTGTTCATATTCTTGTTGTGTAATTACATTACCTTCTGCATCTTGATAAATTAACTCACCACCCTCACCTTGCACTGGTTGTGGTAAACCGCCACCACCAAGCAATTTACCTATACCACCAGCTATATTTTTAAATAATCCTTTTTTATCAGCACCGGGCAATATAAATTCTTTTGCTCTACCTAATAAATCAGAGATACCACCACCAGCTGTAGTAGCAGCACTTGGGTTTATGCCCGGTGTTCTACCAAAAAATTGACCTATCTTACTATCACCACCAAAACCACCAGCTGCTGTCATAAGGTCGCCAATGCCACCTTCACCTTTTGCAATGTTTACTACAGCTCTACCTCTGTTGTAAGCGATAGCTGGTGCTTGCCAAGGACCGGGCACTATAGCTGCGACTGGGGCTATTACTTTAGCTACTTTTTTTATGCCTTTAGCTATTTTCTTTATAAAACCATGTTGTTCAGCACCAGTGACTTCGTTAAGACTAGCGATACCTGTGCCATATACCATTGATTCTGGGTCAATCCCTACTTCAAGAGCAGCTTGTTCTATCATATCTTCGAGCTGAGGGTTGTTTTCTAACATCTCCCTAGAAACATTGATGTCTCCTGACCTGACATGTGCCATCATGTCATCTTCACCAGCTCCTTGTGATAGTTGGTCAACCAAATCAGCTTGAGGTGCAAGTGCCTTAGTAGTTGTATTTTCTATCATTCTACTCAATAACTCTTTCTCTTCTGGGTCATTGGTCATCTGCCTTCGTGCTTCTAGTTCTTGTAAAGCTTTTTGTAGCTCCATCAATTTTGTATCTGATGCACTGGGTTCGTATATGCCCATATCTGTCATTGGTTGCATAACACTAACTTTTGCTCTATCTAAAGGGGTAAGCATGCCACTACCCACAGCTCCTCTTGTAGGAGACATATCTTCCATCTGTCCTGTAGCTGTAACTTCGTCTATGACTTGTATGGGCTGTGATAGCTGTATAGCATCATCAAAAGATATGTTACCTATGGCATAGTTATTAATCACTTCTTCAGGTGCGGTTCTGTCTGTTGTGTCTAAGTAAGAAGCAAAAGCCATAGCTCTTTGCTCTACAGGGCTAATACCTTGTCTAGCACCTTGTTGGGCTATCATCATGTTCATGTCTTGGTCAGACATTTGACCAGCTCCCTGTACATCAGTCATACCAGCATTAGGAGTCATTTCACCTGTCAGACTGCTTATTCTTCTTTGTAGTTCTTCGCTTATAGCCATATTCTTAACCTATTGTAACAGTTACTGCACCGACACTCATTGTAGCACTAACACCAGTAACGTATGTCCTATGTTCATAAAGATTTCTGAACTCATTGCCATCAAAAGCCTGATGAACCTCTACTGTAGAGTTAAATATAATCTGCCCTGTAGCAAATTGCAATTCAGAAGTCTCTGTGTTTGTGAAATGCTTAATCCTTTCTGGGTCGTGTGCACTCAAGTTTAATTCCAATACACGAACCAAACGATTAAATGTTTCGATTGAAACCATGTCACCTTGTGCTATAGGCAATCTGGTTTCTAATAATTTGCCCATTATCTACGACCTGAACTTTGTACGTCTAAACGTGTTGCTCCAAGCCTCCACCTGTAGTTTTTACGACTAGCAGTATTGTCATCATCTGACTCAAATCTAAGTACCAACTGCCTACTTCGTGTTCTCAAACTAGAAAAAGTAGATGTGCTAGTGACTTGTGTGGTCGAGTCTGTAGTAAGGCTTTCACCATTGAAGTTTCTGCTTTTAACCACTATGTTCATGGCTGGTGATGGGGCTGTGCCTGTCTGACTGTCAAACTTAATGTCTGGTATCACCTTTTTAACAAAAGCAAAGTTCTCACCATCAGCTATATCTATATCTGCTGATTCTATAAAGACATTATCCATAGCACTGTCATCATCGTTAAATCCTGTTTCATGTAAGAACAAACAACTAGCAGAGGAGCTTGTGCCTGATGCTATTGGTTTGTTTTCTATGCCAGCATCTAGCCAAGCGTATCTGACCAAGGAACCAATACTCCAAGAATTTTCTTCATAGTTATAGATGACATAACGAGAAATTTCACCTGTGCCATCTGCTAGTGAAGGATAGAAAAACCATATCTCAGAAAATTCTGTATTGGTAGCAACGTGGCATTTATATGCTTGAGACACATCAAGATCAGAGAAAACATAGTCTTGCACTGAACAAGGTAGTTTCTGTACAGAACCATTGTAAAAGTAAAAAGCGTTTTTAGACATGAAGAATACACCATTAGGTGCATTAGTAGCAGCTTTAGGTCCTATCAATCCAGCACCTTCATTGATTAAGTTCACTGCAAAAGTAAGAGGAGGTCCTATAAATGACATGCTATACAAACTGGTATCTGTCCACACCAATACTTCTTGTCTTGATTTAAGACCACCCACTATAAGTGAACCACTGGATAATCTAACATCTCCAGCACTGTTGGTGTTAAGTGGCTCAAACTCTAGAGCATTTTCAGAGTCACTAAATGCTATTAACATAGGGTCAACAGCACCTGTTCTTGCACCACTGCTTATTGGGTCAGCACCCAATACTATCAAATGTCTGTCTGTCTCTGAGGTAATGACTTGTAAACCTACAGTTGGCACTAAATTAGCTCCTGTTGTACCTGACAGGCTAACAGCTCTTGTTGATAAACCATCGTTTTCAACCCATCTGTATATACTGCCACCTCTAGGATTTATAATTAAATCTTCACCAAAGTTATCGTGTGTCCATAATCTTAACTGACCAGAAGCAGACAAAGCACTGGTCGAACCAAATGTACTAGCACCCCAAGTGCCAGAACCCCAACCAGCAGATTGCACAAAAACGTCTAATCCTGAGTTAATTTGGTAAACACCATCAACACCAGAACCACCATTACCACTGTCACTGCTATTTGCTGTGACAGTAGTGCCACTTGTATCTACAGCAGTGAAAGTGTAAGTGTTTGCATTAGCAACGCCTGTAATTTTGTATTCTTGGTTGAGAACAGCAGCTGTGATGTTACCACCCAAAGAAACTGCTCCTGATATGGTTACAAAGTCACCTACAACAGCACCATGACTCGAATCAGTAGCTGTGATTGTAGATGAACCATTAGTAGCTGAAAATGTAATACCATTAGTAGTAGTGGCTCGTACAGGTGTGATGTCGTTGTAATTGCCACCATTGTCTATGTAGTATTTAGATGTAGTACCAAAGCCTAAGTAACGCTGACCTCCCAAAGAAATCCAACTGTGAAGGGCTCTAGCTGTATCAAAAAAGGTATTAGAACTTTTCTTTTCCCAACCACCTATTTTTTCAACACCACCTTTTCTAAAACGTACTAAATTGCCATCGACCCAACCATTTTCATTAGAATAGTCAGTTTCTTCTTTGTTGATTCCCGGCTTAAAATTAAATTTTGTGAGTGGCATTTTTTGACTCTACCATTTCAAAAAAAAAATTAAGCTATTCTGATAATGGCAGCAGTCGCACTAGCTGCTGGAAATACGACTGTAAAGTCTCCAGCTGTGCTTGTCTTGTCTCCTCCAAAGTCAATAGTAGCTAAAGCTTTGTTACCATTTGTGCTGTTGTAAATTAAACAACCTCTAGCAGTAACTGTAGCTGTGCCAAATGTTAAGTCTGCAAAATCTACTATAGCTGTAGTGCCTGAAGTTGTTGGTGTCACGTTGGTCAACGCTGCTCCAGCTGCTGTGTAATTTGTACCTGTTACCTCATTAGTGGTTGCATAGGCTGTTGTGCCAGCACCCATAGTTGCTGATGAAGTATATAAAGCCAACTTTATTGAGTCAGCTCCATTGGTTAAATTGTGTCCTTCTACAAGGATTTCTTGTTTAAAACTTGTGCATATTGCTGATGTTATTGCCATTTCTTAAAGCTCCTTAATTATATTAGCCATGTCTTCATGACCTTGTTGCCTTAATAAATTCACATATGTCACGTTTTTAGAATTTATTGCGTTCTTAATAGTATATAAGATTACAGTATAAACTTGATTTTGGAAAGCCATAGCCTGTTGTTTTACATGCTCTGGTGCATCCATAGATATTTCGCATATTTTCTTAGTTGCTTGCTCTGCCCAAAACTCAGGGTCATGTCCTTTGTTTTGTGTGGTATGAACACCAACTTTTCCTAATTTTATAAAACTATCTGTCATCCTTTGTATGGTTCTGGTGGCTCTTCATCTTTGTGTAAAACCAAACCATGCTCTGCTAATTTTTTATCAATATCTTCAAATGGTTCTATTATCCATCTGCCCTCATGTGGTATTGCTACTAAAGGCTTGTCTAGTCTATGAAAACCATACAGTCTATCAGTGGCTACTACATTAGAATCTAAGACAGTAGATCGTGAACTAATACCTACTATTATATCTGCTTCCATGCACTTGCATATCCAAAACTCAACACAAGCCCTTCCAGCTTCTGCAAAGTGCATATTTTCTTTATATGAAAAATCTATGCCATACAGGTCAATAGCACCTACTTTATTGAACAAAGCAAAAGCAATAGCGTAGGCTACTGTGTTGTTTAAGTAAGCACAACGAGTAGCGTTACAAACAGCTTCTATAGGATAAACCACAGCACTAGGCACTCTTTCATCTAATTCACAGGTATAAATAGGATAGTCAGCGGTTGGCAGTATTCTAGTCAACGCACCAGTCTGTTTGCCAGCATCATCGCTGTCAAAAAATCGACTGGCTGGGTCTAACATAAACATTCTGTCTGTTTTATAAACAGCAGCTGCTGAATTGATAGTCCAGACTTCATCCCAAGTTTTGCCATTTTCTATGCCTACAGCAAAATCTACTTGCGATATACCAAGTCCTACTATGGCAATGCGTTTGCCTTCTAACGATTCAATGGGTTGCATTAAGATACGCCAGTGCGTAACTGATCATATCTATATTCATCTCGTGTGCCACGACCTTCTGATAGAGTTTTCATTCTGCCAACTGCCTCCTTAAATCTAGCCTCAAACAGACCAATGACATCAGGGGGTTCTTTCAGAAAGATAGCTCCTTCTACTAAACTTCCATACAACAGAGCATCTGGATAATCAGAACTTAACACTGTTGTACCGCTGTCACTACCACTCGTTAACGAGGCTGGTTTATACAAATAATGTAATTCAATAGTATATGCTGAGTCTGGAACTGGAGCAAGTTCAAAAGAAGTATCATCAAACTGTGAATAATACTTAGGTTGCCCTGTAGCAGATGAAGAAGGTGCATACTCCTTAATAAAAGAAGCATGTTTAAAATCTAAGTAATCGTATGTACTACTGCTAGTAATTGCCAAACTAAAAGGTGCATAAAAATCTGTTGGTGTAGCCAAAAACCTATTACTAACTGTTAAAGTGCCTGTTACATTCTTTCTTTGAAAAGGCAGTTGAACCATATTAAATATACGATCTTCTGCTTCTTGTATAAATCTAGGCAGTTGCGTTGTGAAAGTAGTTTCAGAGACTTGTAAGTAGTCTTGAACTGCTGTTTTAAGTGTAGCTAGTGTAAAACTCATGTGGTTACTGTGACTGTTCCTATGCTTGCTGTCAATTCAAAAGAGGTTAGGCTAGTGCCTAATTTCCCATCTCCAACATTAGTATAAAGTGTAAAAAAATTGTTAGTGTCACTGCTTTCAACTCTTGCATCTCTAATGGCTTCTGGGTCAGTAGGTGAAGGTTTTGGCATGAGTTGTGGGTGTTTTGCATCCCACTGATCTTTACCAACTAGCAAACCATCCCAAGTTTTTCGCAAATCTTTATGCTTGTACCTAAAACCTGTTAAATCACAGATTCCATAGGCGTTTTTGTTTGATGCGAAAGCCATTATGCGTTGTTATAACTTCTTAAATTAGGTGAAATATGAAATGAACTTCTTTCTTCGTCTTGTGACAGTGCCCTGTTAAATTCCTCTTCGTAGATAGCTTTCAACTGACCTGTAAGTTGTGGTGCTCTTTTCATAGACATATAATAAGCCAAACCAGCTGTCAAACATGGGTAAAACCTAAATGGTAAATCCATCGTGTTAGTCGCTGAGTCAGCATCATCCATTCTAGTCAATACATTCATGTGCAAAGTGTAGGTGCTTGATAAGTCAGGTACTGGATATACTGTGACTGTAGGAGACAACTGTTTGTCAACAAAATACTGATTAGGCTTACCAGTGGTTGATTTGTTAGTTACATGTGAATACTCAGCTCTACTTAATCTGCTTAAAGGTATGTCAGTTGTTTCAGAACCAGATGTTTCTCTAATAAATACGTCTAGTACATCTATAGGAGCTGTAGAGTTAGTGCTGTCAATGTTGTAAGTAGATGTTGAAGCCACCATAGCTACTGTCTTTTCTGTTACAGTCCATTGGTTTAAGCCTCTGTTAGCCCACTCAGCCAACATAATATTTAAACTTCTGGTAGCACTTTTTAGGTCATAGCCAGTGCGTAGTTCTATGCCACATCTTTCAAAAGCTTCTTCAATGTATTCAGCTACATCAGGCTCAAAATTCTTACTGCTACTTGTTGCCATTATTTTTTCTTAGATTTTTTTAGTGACTTTTCTATTTGGTCAGCTTGCTTTGCGTGTAACTTTGATGCACCTCGGAGCTCTTTAACCAACTTTCTTTTTTGTGCTACTGTCAAATCAACCATCTTAATCTTCCTCACTATATAAATTATTAAAAGTTATGTTTGGGTCCATGTAACTTTCATGTTGTTCAGCTGAATGTGTCCATTGAGAAGGCATAAAGTCAGGAGCACCTTCACCAACTCGCCACAGGGCTGGGTTTGTTGCTCTTACTCTGTTGTTAGGTAAAGCTACAAAATTACCTGTCCACTCTCCAGCATCTGTTAAATATAACACATGTGACTGTTTATGTTGAGCTGGGTCATCAGCTATAGAATTATCTGTGTAGTCAACTGTAAACATATACTTTCCTGTTACAAACTCTCCTCCTATCTTACATATCCATGGAGATGAGCTTACCCTGTCCATAATAACCACAGAATGGTGATGACTCAAGCAATCCCAAGGTTGTGCTAAGTGATCTTCCATTGGTTCAGGAGGTTCATCTAGTGGTATGTCAGCAACAAGTGCCTGTATGGGCATCCTAGCCCACATAGCACCACCATGCACATTAGGTGCATCTTCCATGTCATCTATCTCGCAACCTGTAAAAACCACCTGAAAAGACAATGATCTGTCTGGTAGTGTATTAACAGCTATAGCCAAAGCGTGTAAATACTCACCATGATAATCACTATGGTTTGCTGTAAATTCCTTTCTTACCCAACATTTAAACTGCGGTATGTTTGATATTAAATACGCCACAATATTTAATCCTTATAATTTAGTTAAATCGTATAGTCGCCACCTCTGATAGCTGCACCCATGCCTCTAGCTACGCCTCTTCTCTTAACAGGTCCACCTTTGGACATATACTTAGTGCCTTTGCCTTTAGCCATACCACCTTTAGCCATGTATTTAGTGCCTTTGCCTTTTCCTTTAGCAGCACCACCTTTAGCCATATACTTAGTGCCTTTACCTTTACCTTTGGTAGAACCACCTTTAGCCATGTATTTAGTGCCTTTGCGTTTAGCCATGCCACCTTTTTTCATACCTTTAGTACCTTTCATAATAACTCCTATCTTCTGCCAAACAATCCCATGTTGCCTGATCTTGATTTTCTTATCTTACCACCTCTAGAGGCGAATGTAGAAACATTAGTTGGCTTACCACCAACACCTTGTTTTTTTGCTCTTTTGCGTCTTACAGCAGAAGAAATTTGTTTTTTGCTCATGCTTGCAGCTTTAGAGGCTGGTACACACTTAGGATAACCACGCTTAGAACCTTTGGTTTTAGACCTACCACATTTTTTGTAGCCACCACCTTTTTTTGGTGAACCTATATCAACCCAGTCTTCTTTAAACCACTTCGTCAAACTCATACTAACTTCTTGGTATTTTAGTTTTCTTACGTTTGTCGTTCATCATAGCACCACAGCCTCTGCCCTGTACCATGACTGTACCACCTTGGTTCAACCTTATTGCTCCACCTGTGGCTTTCTTTTTACCTTTGTACTTACCACCCATTTTTTTATATTCTTTAACCATGTAAGCATTTGCATAAGCTGACGGGTAAACATCAAACTTAGCTTTAGCCTTGCTTTTAGCTTTTCTATATAAACTTGGGTTTGCTACGCTCTTTGGTATTTGTGATCTTCCTGTTGCCATTAGCACTTCCACCTTCTTCTTGCTTGCCTAATTCTTGAATTAGGATTGTTTCTTGTTTTAGCAGAGCTTCGCTTTAATTGTCCAAGCGATCTTGCACAATAAGACTTACGCCTTTTCGCAGCTTTGCTACCTTTTTTTACTTTGCCTGTTACAGCAGTTTTTAACTTAGAGCCGGGATTAGCTTTACGATAAGCAGCTACGCCCTTTTTTGTCATGCCAGCACCTTTACTGGTAGGGCGGTAATTACCGCCCTTTCCAGTCGTTTTCCTTATAGGTTTAGCCTTTTTTTTTGGTTTTTTTACAGCCATTCATTAATAATTTTTATTCAAAACCAATATGATTGAA